>Ga0157372_10000265_pt1 | contig 58016 bp, 43 predicted proteins | sample C55metaG_FD_115307 | JGI IMG/M metagenome (GOLD analysis project Ga0157372, IMG submission 115307) | Corn rhizosphere microbial communities from Kellogg Biological Station, Michigan, USA - C5-5 metaG | ecosystem: Host-associated > Plants > Roots > Rhizosphere > Soil | place: USA: Michigan... | reverse complement strand
CCGCCAGTCGCGATGCGGAAATCGTGAGCGCCTTCGATAAATGGGACGCCGCGCATCTTTGTGACCCTGACCCGACGATGCAGTGCGCCTTGTGAGGTTTCTTCGCTCGTAAGCTGAACAACTCCGTGGGCAATGCTTTGGAGCAAAAGATCCGCCCCTGTTTCACTCGTCTGGTCATCGAGGAAGAGGACGGTACAGCCTAATTTAGAGAGCGCCTGCTTCAAAGCAAGGATCTGCCTGCGATAGCGCAAGGGGTCACGGGCGACCATGCGAAGCTCGGAGAGAGAATCGAGCACAAGCCGCCGAGGCCTGAGCTCCTTAATTTTTTGCAAAAGCTCCGTGGATGTTTCAGCTAGCTCTACGTCGGCAGGATGGAGAACGGTGTATTGCTTCTCCATCCCAAGCTCATCGCTCATTGTCGTAAGATCAATCACGGACAGGCCCTTCAGCGACCATCCGTGAGATTTGGCTGACTGTCGTAGCTCCGCATCGGTTTCGGAAAACGTAATGTAGGCGCCCTTCTCTCCCTGTTGGGCGCCGGCGAGCAAAAACTGCAGCGCAAGAGTGGTTTTTCCACTTCCGGGAGGTCCTTGAAGCAGACACATCCTGTTGCGGGGAAAACCGCCTCTAAGAATCGAATCGAACTCGGCAATCCCTGAAACGGCCGAATCAGGTGGGGACTGCTTGTTAACTAGCTTTTTCGATTTCCGGCTGGCCATTAACGGAAAGTATCCTTTCAATGGCAGGTAGCAAATCGCGCGGAAGGTCGGCTTTGGCTAAAAAACCATGCGCGTTGGCTACCAGATTTTGTCGTTGCACGATGCTGGGATCGTCCTGACTTATGATAAGAATGCGCGTTCCGGAAACCTGCGTGCGTATGATTCTGGTTGCGTCGATGCCATTCATGTTCGGCATAGAAACGTCCATTATTATTACATCAGGAACTAGCGATTTTGCCTGTTGCACCGCCTGCAGGCCGTCGCTAGCCTGACCGCATACCGTCCAACCGACGTGGGAAACCACCAGGCTACTCAGGATTCGCCGGAAGGCCTCCTGATCGTCAACTATCAATATCCGACACGGTGACATTGGGTTAGAGGGCATTGGGTCCAACTGCAGAGCTAAGATGCAAAAAGAGAGAAGCAAGACCTGTGGGACATCGGAGGGGTACCCAGTGTATGAAGACGGACAATGCGACAGATGGCGCGCATAGACTGTTAAAAATCAGGGTTTCCTCTGCTGACGAACGAACGCGAGGCCGCGTTTTAGTTCCTTTGAGAGATCAAGGTCCGCGGTAGCCACTTGCACCGGCTCACCGCCTACTTCTCTCCCTAGCCCGGCGACATCAGGCTATTCCCGGGCCGGATTCTGCTTTCTCAGTCCCGTCTTGGAATCGTAGGCGATTTAATCCATCGGGATGTTTCCCTTGCCATGGTCGGGAAGCACGAGCGTGCGGGTTGGTATTTCGCACTTTGCCCACTGGCGGCCCCCCGGGGGGATTGTATCTAAAATTGCATCGTGTTCTGGCATTCTGTCTGACGGCGGCGTTTCAAAAGCGGGAAAAATGAAGCCACACCAACTCGGGTGGAATTCAGCAAACCGGGAGTGGTGCTGTATCAGATGCCTACGGACCTCAGATCACACGACAAGAGAAGACGCGGAACGTGGCGCCTCCAAAGTCGCTTGGACTCCCTGAAGCTCATCTATGTCTTGATTGCGGATTCACATACTTCGCCGTTCCTGAAAGTGAATTGAGGGTCCTCAGGGAGGAACCGTCCACCTACAGCGCACACGCGGCGTACTGGGGGAACAGAGGTCGTGTGCTGCGGGGTGCGTCGGAAGGATTGCAATCGACTTCATCAGCAGCTTGCAGCCTAGCAACTTGAATTGCAGACTCAATTGATTGCAATGGATTTTAGGTACCCACTTCTGTTGCTCTGCACATTCCATGAGGTCGGCTCCCTGCTTCGCCAGAGTGTCGAACGGAATGCCAGTATCAAGATAGATTTGCTGGTCGTCCGAGCCTGCCATGGGGTTGCAGTTAGCTATGTCTGCCGCGACCACCCGCTTCTGCCCGTACCCATTTCCAAAATGATGCGGCCTCCGGATTGAATCCGCAAAATGCGAGTAAGAGCAGTTGCCTCCTGATCCGCGCTCTGGAAACAGCGCGAATCACTGGATCAGAAAGTGCAGCGTATAAAAAACCTACTCGGAGGAGGTAGAGAGCGACACTTCTTGGTACGGTGATCCTCGCTCCGCCTCGCGCGCGAGCAGAGTCTCGTGCGTGCCCTGTGCTTTAGACTGAGCCAAAAAGGGGGTTACCTGGACCATGTTGTTCCGCACCGCGTACAGCACGAGCTCACTTACCGAATGCACTCCCAGCTTCCGCATGATATTGCTTCGGTGGGTTTCGGCGGTCTTGACGCTCAGGTTGAGGACGCACGCAACTTCCTTCGACGATTTACCCTCTGCAAGTAGCTGCACGATTTCACGCTCGCGCGCTGTAAGGCCTCGCGTACTGAACTTGACTTCCACCATCGAAGCCTTGCCAAGGTAACCATCCAACACGAGATGGCTGACGCGAGAAGTGAAGAAGGTTCGGTTCTGCTGTAGCGCTTCGACTGCCGAGATCAGATCACGCGCAGCATCCGATTTGAGGATGAAGCCCCGTGCGCCCTCGTTCAATACAACGCGAATGATCTCAGCAGAGTCATTTAGCGTCAGGATAAGAACCTTGACTTCAGGGTTATCACGCAAGATTTGCCGAGTGGTCTCGAAACCATTGAGCATGGGCATACCGATATCGAGAATTGCAATGTCAGGCTTCAATTCTCGTGCTCGTTTAACGGCATCGATGCCGTTGTCGCATTCCGCACAAACTTGCCAGTCAGAATGCGCCTTCACAATCGCGACCAATCCGCGACGCACGATCTCATGATCGTCAGCAAGCAGTATGCGTAACTTTTTCATGCGGCAGCTCCATTTGTCTGTCCACACACATTGAGCGAACTTTTACTAACATTCGATAGCAGAATCGGTCTTGCACCTGCGAGCCCGTTTTGAACCAGCGTCATTGACGAGCTGCAGCGTGAACACAACCACCAAAAATGCGAAATCAAAACGGTCTTAACCGAGGCCCGTCGGTGTACACGCCGGGGTAAACTGGAACGGCCTTGGTGCAGGTACTTTACTTCCTCACGAGGGGGATTCGCGCAGCGTGAGACACAATCATTCCCCCTCGGCATAATTCAGGTACTAAGGTTGGAAGCGAACCAGCATTTCGTCAATAAGGTTTTCACTGTAAATCGACTGCTGCTAAACCTGGCCCACACTGACGGCAAATGTTCTGATCTGAATAAGCGCGCTCCTAATTTTGATATCTCTACTCGGGACCGCGTTCTCTGAGAGCGATTGACGGTGTACGGAGGCGATAGCCGATTTGGCGGTACCTTCTAACGTCTGGCGATTTTCCAGAGTGCCGCTAAGGCAATAGCCGCGTCCTCGATGCATTGTTTGTCGGTATATTGTTAACGTTGAAGGTGGCGACTCTCACCTGATCCCTTTTCCATGCCTGTGCTTCTACGAATAGATTCCAGGCGCTTCATGTCCAAGCTTCTGCACGTACTCAACGTATGACCCGGGATAAACACTGGGATGGCGGTCTGTCCCGCTCTCACCGCCCAGTTCCAGCACACGTGAGCCGAGACCGCGAAGGAACATGCGGTCATGCGATACGAAGATCATCGTGCCTTCAAAATCCTTGAGGGCGTCCACCAGCATCTCCTTGGTTGCAAGATCCAGGTGATTCGTCGGTTCGTCGAGCACCAGAAAATTCGGCGGGTTGTAGAGCATGCGCGCGATTGCCAGCCGCGACTTTTCTCCGCCGGAGAGTGCGCGGACCTTCTTATCCACGTCTTCGCCGGAAAACTGGAACGCTCCCGCTAGGGTCCGCAGCGATCCGAGACTGTCGTGCGGAAAATCTTGCTGCAACTGTTCGATGACGGTGAGACCGGGATTAAGCACATCCAGCGATTGCTGCGCGAAGTAGCCCATATACAGGCTGGCGCCGAGCCGCACGCTTCCGGCATCTGGAGCACTGGCCCCGGCAATCATCTTGAGCAGCGTGGTCTTGCCCGCGCCGTTCCTTCCCATAACGGCCCAGCGTTCGCCGCGGCGGATGGTGAGATTGAACCCTTCGTAAATAACACGCCGGCCGAAACTCTTGTGCAGATTCTCGAGGACAGCCACCTGTTCGCCGGATCGCGGGGGAAGACGAAACTCAAACTTCACCGCCTGGCGTTTCTTCGGCAGTTCGATCTTCTCGATCTTATCCAAGGCCTTGATCCGGCTCTGCACCTGAGCCGCTTTGGCGGCGTGCGTCCTGAAACGATCAATAAAGCGCTGCTCCTTGGCAAACATGGACTGCTGCCGGGCAAATGCTGCCTGCTGATTGCTCTCGCGCACCGCCCTTTCGCGCTCGTAGAAGTCGTAGTCACCCGAGTAGGTGATGATTTCGCCACCGTCAATCTCTGCAATCTTTGAAACTAGACGATTCATGAACTCGCGGTCGTGCGAGGTCATCAGCAGCGCGCCAGGAAATGACTTGAGGAACTGTTCGAGCCAGATGATGGATTCGATGTCGAGGTGGTTCGTCGGTTCGTCCATCAGCAATACATCCGGCATCCCGAGCAGGACACGTGCCAGAGCAACTCGCATTTTCCATCCGCCCGAGAGAGCGCCCACGTCGCCGTCAATCTGATCGTTTTTGAATCCCAACCCGTGCAACACTTCCCGGGCTTGCGACTCAAGAGCGTAACCGCCCAAATGTTCGTACTCCTCCTGGACGTGACCGAATCGCTCGAGAATCTGCTCCATGTCATCAGCTTTCCCTGGATCGGACATGTCGTGCTGCAAGGCTTCGAGTTCGTGATGCAGATTTCCAACGCGTCCGCTACCTCCGATCGCTTCATCCAGGACCGAACGGCCCTGCATTTCCTCGACGTCCTGGCGAAAGTAGCCGATCGTCAACTTCTTGGGGACGGAGACCGCCCCTTCGTCGGGACTTTCCTCGCCGACCACCATCCGGAACAGCGTTGTCTTGCCCGCTCCATTGGGACCGACCAACCCAACTTTTTCGCCGGGATTCAGCTGAAACGAAGCATCCACGAAGAGCAACTGCTTCCCATACTGCTTATTGATGTTTGAGAAAGAGATCATTTTGGTGGAGCAACTCGCGCAACGCTGCCTCTTCCAGTGTAGCTCGGCCTGAAAATTGCCCCCTGCGTACCGTTCGGTGCAAGAATGGATTCAGTGTCTGCCACTTGCGATTTTTAAAGATAGGTGCAAGTCGGATCGAACGAACTCTTTTTTTGAAAATACCGAAATCTTCGCGCGATAAAAACCTGTTGCCGCCAATTGGCGGTTTCGGATGAATCTTAGGTTAGTGGCTCGGGGCGCGGAAGGAGTTCCAAATCGTCCGCGTTTAACCGGCGGTGACTAGTCAATTTTAGGGAAAAATAATTATGGTCCAATCATGGTTCACGAATCAGTGCCAACCGCTACTTAATACGCTTTTGGGGCCCCCCGCGTCGCGTATTTCAATCAGTTACGAGTTAACCGGGTTCTTTCACGGCGGTAACACGGGTTCAAGTCCCGTCGGGGACGCCAACAATCTAAAAGACGTATTAGAATCGAGCCTTTTCGCCGAGGGTTTGAAAGGGTTCGATAAGAAAAAATCACTCGCTGGACGCGCGTTCCTCTCCGAGGATGAACATGTGTGGTATGTTGGCGTGGAGGCACTCTTGCCGCCGCCGAATCCGGACTGGTCAGTCGTGACTGTTGCCGACATGCGATTTCATCTTTCGCCAAACGAGACAATCACAAAATTTCATTTTCTTAAATTATTACCTTTGTGCTTGCTTCTCGGATGCTCAGCGACAATCCCGAAAGAGAGCGCGCTATTCCCCGGTATGGAATCCACTTTTGACATGCAAGATCAGTTCGGCAGAGTGACCCATTTCTCTCTCGCTCCTCTCAGTCACGCGGGGTGCGAAGCAGACGGCGAGTTCATCGACATGACAATCACCAAAGATGAACCCGGTGCCTACTGGCAGCCGACTATAGCGGGGGCCCTGGATCACTGGATTATGAGACATGATGCCAATGGGCAGTGGCGAGCGGTCCATTCTATTCAGTTCAACACCGGCACGAATCTCGGATGGGACACTCAGGAGATGGTTCAACAACCCGGATTGCGCTCACAAAATCTCAACTTCCATGCTACCGGGGAAGCCTATGTGATCGTGCCCACCGGTCAAGATGAACACGCCACTTTATCTGGAAGCGTGGTTTTTACGGAATCCGTGGGAAATAACTTCGACTGCACTCTTAACACAGCGTTTTCCAAGGGCGTCGGAGATTGGACCTCCGCGTTTTCAACCGTACAGGCGCGAACCCCTTTCTACTCTGGACCTGCCGTGATGAACGAGCAGTTCGAAGGGTGCGATTGGAATCCAACGGTATGCGGTCATGAACGCTGGTACTTCGCTCCCGGTGCCGGCTTAGTAGAAATTGATGACCTTACTAAAACCATGCAAGGCGAACCCCTTGAGCCGCTATACATCAAAAGGGTAAATTAGACGGGCTTAGTTCATGTAACTACCGAGCACGATGCCCGTAGCGTAAAATTGTGCCGACAATTCTCAGCTACCCAAAGAATTGTTCCTAGTCACGAGAACGCGATAGGCTCTTTTGGGGGACGATGCGGGGGCGATAAAAGGTCATCAGCGACCTGCCACATCACGCAACCTTTCCCTCGTGCTGGTCGGCCTCCGGAACAGTCTGCCGCAACCCCAGCGTCGGAACGGATAGGAGGACCGTATCCCCTACCGACTGGATCAGTCGGACGGGTACCTCGATTGTGGCAGCCCGAAGCAGTTTCTGGGATGCGCCGAGTTGCTCGGCGGCAGTCTTGCTTAACTTGATCGTGAGCGAGATGACAGTCCATGTGGAGGTATCAATAAACAGAGTCGCCACTTCCCCGGTCGCCAGCCCATCAGCCGCAACTACTGTTCGTCCCCGAAGGTTTCCATCAGAAATTTGCATCGTCGAACCCTCCTATGGTCAATGATCGGCAATTCTGTTGATTGCACATCTGTCGGTTCCGACAGGTTTTGAGGTGAGACTGCAAAATCCGCCCCCCACTAGGGCTGTAGCTTCTCTGGCGTGAAAGTCTGCCCGCACCCTGGGCAGCGCGTGTGCTCGAAATCGATTCGCACCTGCTTATCAGGCGGGATGCTGGCATTGCATGCGGGGTGCGTTACGTTGAGCGGGGCGGGGGCGGGCTACACTTTCGCGCGCGGTTGTGGCAGCTTCGAATCACTGCAGCATCATGCCGTGATCCAGGCAATCCTGTGCAGATCCCCGATCATCCAGCCACGTTCGCTTACCTCACCTGAACAGGGACAGGGAGTATCGTGTTGTGCCGCAAAGGGCTCACTGCGTGAACTAGTGAGGAGGAAGTTTTAAGTTTACGAAGTTGTACGCCAAAAGTTGATTGTCCAAGATATTTGAATTGGGGTTGTACCGCATTTCGAAGGTGCAGTTAACAAACGCAACGCCTACCAGAGAAGTTGGCCCACCTTCATAAATCACCTGGACGTTCTCGAAGAGAACATGCTAAAAGCCAAGTTGTCCAACCGTTGTCCAACTTTTGTGTGCAGTTCTTGAACGTCACTCCTCTGAATCCGGCTCCCACTCCCTACAAGATTTGTGACATTCCTTCACGCGGCGCATCCAAGTTTGTAGCAAGGTGTGCAAGTGTGTGCTCGACTGGCTGGAGCGAAAGATTGCCATAGTTGGAGCCAACAACTGGAGGATCATCCTTTAATGCCGTACTCCTTTCTCGTCGACACCTACGCCACGGAGCGGATCAAAGTGTTGAGCGTGTGGAGCGAATTCCTCGAAGAAGACTTGCCCGTGCGGCCGCATCCCACAGATACTCGCGGGCGCAGCATCCACGAGCACATGGTGCACCAGTGCAAAGGCGAGGACTTTTGGTTCCGCACCATGCTTGGGGTTGACGTGCAGGCACCTCCGCTGCCTCAGCAGGAAACAAGGTTGGAGTTTATCCATCGCTATGCCGAAGATAGCGGCAAGCGTCTGGTTGTCCTGCAGCAGAAAGAAGGCGCGTGGTGGGAGGAGGAGACGAAGTTTTTCGATGCGCGGCGTTCACGGGCGTGGATAATGACGCGGCGGCTGTGCCACACATCGCAGCATCGTGGGCAACAGACGGCCATGTTGCGCATGCTCCGGCGCTCGGTGCACAGCACCTACGGTCCGACTGCGGACACAGGTGGCCTCATGGAGCAACACTCCCCGACTATTTACGCTTACCCGGACTTAGCCGCCCTGCTTGAGGGTGAAGCCTTGGGAGGCAAAATGGCTCCCCTGCCACGAGCGGGAGAGAAGCCGGTGACGGAGAGACCGTAAGCTGCCACCCAGAATTCATGCTTGTCCTCTGCCAGGCGTCGGTCGGAGAGGACGCACGAAATCCTAATGCGCAGGCTGGCTGCAATCATTCAAGAACTCTGAAAGCGAGTCCCCCATTCTTTGGAAGGCATAGTTGTTGACCTTTTCTCAATAAGCCCGTCTCTCCTGTTGTACTCCCACAGGATGTATGTCATTCTTCTGTGGTAGCACCACAGGGACAATTCATGGCCAAATCCAAACTCGACTTGTTACAGGGCACCTTGGATCTGATGGTGCTCCAGACCCTGGTTTCAATGGGGCCACAACACGGGTACGGCATTGCCCGGCGGATTGAGCAAGTCAGCGGCAATGAGGTGCTGTTAAACCAGGGCACCATCTACGCATCCCTTGTTCGTCTGCAAGAACGGGGGTGGATTTCCGCTGAGTGGGGCACTTCCGACAACAATCGAAAAGCCAAGTTTTATGCGATTACTAAAAAGGGCGGTAAACAACTGGCAGAGGATGCCGTGCAGTGGCAGCGGCTTTGCGATGTGATGGGGCGAGTGCTGGCGATGCAGGGAGAACACAAATGACCTGGTTGAAACTTCTGCTTCAACGTTTGCGCGCTTCGTTCTCTCACCCGCAAATAGATCAGGAACTCGATATGGAGATGGCCTCCCATCTGGAGATTGCGATCGAGGAGAACCTGAAGCAAGGCATGTCCGTCGAAGAGGCTCGCCGGCAAGCGTCCGTCAGGTTTGGAGGAGTGGAGCAGGCGAAGCAGCAGCATCGTGAGGCACGCGGGTTTCTGTGGCTCGACGTATTGTCGCAAGACCTGCGCTACACATTCCGCGCGCTGCGACGCGATCCAGGCTTCGCGGCAATTGCCATCTTGATTCTCAGTTTCGGCATTGGCGCGAATGTCGCGGTTTTCAGCGTGGTGAATACCATCCTGTTGCGGCCGTTGCCGTTTCGTGATCCGCAGCAATTGGTCTGGATCACGGGCCTTCCGGGAAAAGGCGGCCTCTCCTCGCAGACGTATTCGACCGACGCCTATAAAGCATTTCTCTCGCAACAACGTTCATTTCAGGATGTGACCGGCTATTTTGCTTTTTCTACCAGCGACAATACGCGGCTCATGGGCCGGGGGGAACCGCTCCTGCTATCGGGAATCCTTGTAAATGGGAACTTCTTCCAGACGCTTGGTGTGCAGCCAATACTCGGCCGCCTATTCAGGCCTGAAGAATGTCAGAAGAATGCCGCTCCCGTGACGTTGTTGGGTTACGCATTTTGGAAACGCGAATTTGGCGGCGACCCAGACATCGTAGGTAAAGCCGTGAACTTCGACGGCCGATCGGTAACCATCGTCGGCGTGGTGCCGGAGACATTTGATTTTGGTTCGGTATTCTCTCCAGGCTCGAAAATCGATACTTATGGGCCGGCAATCTTGGACGACATGGAGGATTGGGGAAATACGCTTGCCCTGATTGGACGGCTTAAACCTGGCGTGAGCATCGGGCAGGCACAGGCGGAAGCTGATCTTCTATTCCCGCGGCTACTGTTCAGCTTTAAACACCCTGACTGGGGGGGCAACTATACCGGGAAGTTATCGATCCTGAAGGACTACGTCAGTGGTAAATTACGGCGTTCGTTAATTGTGCTGTGGTGTGCAGTGGGACTAATCCTGCTGATTGTCTGCGTCAACCTTTCAAATTTGATGTTGGCGCGAGCGGCGGCTCGGGGCAAAGAATTTGCTATGCGCAGCGCACTCGGCGCCGGGCGCGGACGATTGGTAAGACAGCTTCTTACCGAAAGTATAGTGTTGTCTGCAATTGGAGCCCTGCTCGGGTTGGGGTTGGCTTGCGGACTTACTTTTTATCTGGCGCATCAGGGTTCGATTGCACTCCCCTTGCTTAGCAGTGTGACTTTGGACGGAAGTGCGTTGGTTTGGACTCTGCTCATCACGATCGCGACAGCGATGATTTTCGGCCTGGTTCCTGGGCTCAAAATGTCGCGAAGCAATTTGCAGGAAGCGCTGAAAGACAGCGGGCAGGGGTTAAGTGAAGGCAAGAAACATGAGACCTTACGCGCGGCTTTGGTGATTTCTGAATTATCTCTGGCGTGCGTGTTGCTTGTGGGCGCCGGATTATTACTGCACAGCTTCCTGCGTGTGTTGGATGTGGATTTGGGGTTCGAGCCCAGCCGTACGGCGGCAATCAAGGTTGACTTCGACGATAGTAAACCGGAACGTCGTGGGGCTGTTTTGAGGGACATGCTGCAGCGGATTCTCGCGGTTCCCGGCATCGAAGCCACCGGCGTCGCAGACAATCTACCGCTCGACATGAACCGCTCATGGGGCCTGAGCGCCAAGGGAAAGGAATATAAACCAGGAGAGTTGCCGGCGACGTTTGTGTACGTGGTTACTCCAGGGTATCTCAACGTCATGGGTATACGCATGCTTGCCGGCCGCGACATAAGTTGGCAAGACGAGACGGGCAAGGAACGTGTTGTGATCATCAATCAAACGGCGGCTCGCTATTTGTGGCCAGGGGAAGACCCCGTTGGACGCATGGCTCTGGTCAGTGGCATGGATACGCGCGTCATAGGCGTAGTAGCGGACGTTCGCGAAAGCAGTGCTGAAACTGCACCAGGTTGGCAAATGTATTTGCCCGTAATGCAGAATGGACCTGTGGGGGCGCGGCTTGTCGTCAGAACGAAACTTTCGCCCAATGTGCTGGCATCTAGCGTGATGGCTACACTGCGCTCAATCAATCCTGCCCAGCCCGCCACCGAGTTCCGGCCGATGCAGAACATAGTGGACCATTCGGTTTCACCGCGGCGGTTCTTTGTTTCGCTGGTCGGAATATTTGCGGTGCTTGGCCTAGTGCTGGCTTCACTGGGAATTTATGGAGTAATCTCTTACTCCGTTACCCGGCAAACGCAGGAAATTGGCATTCGCATGGCTCTGGGGGCAACGGTGGCAAACGTTCAATTGCGAGTGATCGCCAAGACTTTGCGGCTTGCGTTGATTGGAATTGTGCTCGGTGCAGTTGCATCATTTGCTATGGCGCGGGCGATTACCTCGCTGTTGTTTGCCGTTCAGCCCAACGATCCGCCGACATTCACCAGCACCATTTTGCTTCTGACTACCGTAGCAATCGTGGCTGGCTATGTTCCGGCTCGGCGGGCATCGCGCATTAATCCGATGATAGCGCTCCGCAACGACTGATTGGCAAGAAGAGATCAAAACCTCCATTGTTGCTGAGTGGCGGGCAATACGGAAACCAGTCGCAGGTTCCAGTCCAGTTCCCTACTTCCAAGTTTTCCTTACCTGCAAATCTTTGAATCCGAACATGTTGTACTTGGTAGACGATGGTTACCTGCAACCTACTTGTTGTTGTTGCGTCCAACTGAGAGGTCAACCTATACTCTGGAGAGACGATGAGGGCAGCCTTCAAACTCGCCGTTGCATTGCTTTCGCTCCTTTTGCTGGCAACGCCAATCATGGCTTGCCTCATACCAGCAGCCGGCATGACCGCTACGGAGCAAGACTGTTGCAAGCGCATGGCCCAGGAATGCGGAAAGACAGGAATGCCGCAATCTCATTCCTGTTGCCAAACGGCGCCCCTCCCAGATCATTTCGCAGCGATCAAGAGTTCGTCGGACGTGAACCTAGTTCACGTAGCGCTCACTGTGCCGTACCTGCTCGACCATACGTTCAGGATTCCATCGCTACAGGTATCGAATTCGGCTTCCTGGACGGCTGATATCCACTCGCCACCGATCTCGCCGCCAGCGTCTATTCCCATCCTTAGAATCTGATCTTCTTTCCTCTCGGCTCTGACGCACCCGTGTGTCCACATGTACGTGCGCTTACAAACTCCTATCTGTGATGCGGAGGAAAGATGCAAGCCATTGGCTCGTACCGAAGTGTTTTCAGTTTTACTCATCGTTCGTTGACTAGAGCGGCTTTACTTCTTGGAACAATGGTTCTTGGCAGCAACGCTAACGCGCAGGAACCGTCGAATCCGCCAGGTTCGCCTACTCCGGCGGAAGCTCCTGCCATGCCAGGGCAAATGGGAACGCCCAGCTCGCTGCTTGAACTCGTGCAAGAAGCGGAGCAGAAAAACCCGCAACTTGCGGCTTCAATCCACGCCTGGCAGGCGTCTCGAAATGTTCCCAAGCAGGTTTCGGCTCTCCCCGAGACCCAACTGTCGCTGCAGCAGTTCGCGGTCGGCAGCCCGCGTCCCTTCGCCGGTTACAGCACCAGCGATTTCGCCTACATCGGCTTTGGTGCTTCACAGGATTTGCCCTATCCCGGTAAGCGTCCGTTGCGCGTCCAAGTGGCGAAACATGAAGCGGACTCCCTGGAAGCTCAAGCCGATTCCGTCCGCCGAATGGTACTCGGCAATCTGAGGACGGTATATTTTCGTCTCGCTTACATTCAGCAAACCTTGGGTGTCCTTCAGAAAAGTGATGCGCTGTTGAATCAGGTGGAGCAGGCGACTGAAGCCCGTTACCGGGTAGGACAAGGCAATCAGCAGGACGTCTTGAAAGCGCAGTTGCAGCACACGAAGATCCTTCAGGAGATCGCGCATCACCACGAACAAGAAGGCATGCTCGAAGCCCAGCTCAAGCAGCTTCTAGGGCGCCCGCAGGACTCTGCTGACATCATGACTGAAGCGCTCACGCTTCGAACGCTTTCATACACCGCGGACGATCTTTTGCAGAAGGCTCGTGAACAGAATCCTGACGTTCGCTCGAAAAAAGCATCCGTCCAGGCACAGGCCACGCAAATCGAGTTGGCGCACAAGAATTTTCGGCCAGATTTCAACGTCGCTTATACCTACGAACACACGTCAGATAAGTTCCGTGATTACTACATGGCAACATTTGGCATTCGCCTACCCAATCGCGGACGCCAGAAGGCGGAACTGGCCGAAGCACAGCAGAAGCAGGAGCAGGCGCGACGGGAACTCGACTCCGAATCGCAGCGCGTGCTGTCGGAAGTGCAGCAGCAATACGTGCAGGCCAAGACTTCTGAAGAACGTCTGAAGATTTACAAAGAAGGCCTCGTTCCGCAATCGCAGGCGACTTTTCGCTCTGCCCTCGCCGCTTATCAATCGAACCGGCAGGACTTCGAGAGTTTGCTGTCCGCATTCTTGGATGTCTTGAACCTTGACCTCGAATATCGGAGTGAGATTGCGGATCATGAATCGGCCCTGGCACAACTGGAAAGCCTGACGGGGGTGGAAATTCCATGAACCAGCGCAATTTCCCGATGAATGTGAATGAATCGAACATGGATAAAGAACCAAACATGCTCCTTCGCGAACCTAATCCTTATCGGCGATGGTTTTGGATTGCGGTGAGTGCGACCGTTGTGCTCGCCCTGGTTTCTCTGGCCTTGTGGTGGCAACTAAGCCGCCTCAATGGCGAGTCGCCGCGCGGCAGCTCTTCGACAGGCATGACTATGCCCCAGTCGTCGGCGCCGAATACCTCTGATTCGGGCCAAGGCTCTTCACCAGGTGAAACGGGCGCAAGCAACGCGCAAGAAACGCCACTAGCTCCAATCCAGTTGACGCCGCAACGCATGCAGAGCATTGGCATTGTACTGGGCAAAGTTGAATCGAAGGCTGTCAGTTCGGAGCTGCGTTTTTACGGCAATGTAGAAGTCGATGAGCGGCGGTTGGCTTATGTGCAGACGCGTTTCGCCGGATGGATTCGCAGAGTCTATGCCGATGCGACTGGCAACTTCGTAAGGAAAGGCCAGCCTTTATTCACAATCTACAGCCCTGATTTGGTATTGACGGAACAGGAATATTTAGTCGCCAAGCAAAACTCCGAATCTCTGCAAGACAGCACGGTGGGTAACGTTGCCTCCGGCGCCTCGTCGCTCTTGAAAGCTGCTAGGGAAAGGCTCCTGCAATGGGAAATTTCTCCCGCTGAGATCGAACAGTTGGATCGTACTGGAAAGCCGATTACAGACCTTACGATCTTTTCTTCCGTCTCCGGGTACGTCACGGATAAGAAGGCATTGCCGAACCTGTACGTGCAACCGGAGACCATGTTGTACACAGTTGCCGACCTTTCTGACGTTTGGGTGCTCGCACAAATCTTCCAAAGCGATGCCGGCAAAATCAAGCCGGGCGATCCAGCAGAGATCACCCTTGATGCCTACCCTGGCCGGGTCTTCAAGGGGCACGTGGATTACCTGCTTCCACAGTTGGATATGAACACGCGCACCCTCCCGGTGCGATTGGTGTTTCCGAACTCTGGTCTCAAGCTTCGCCCAGGGATGTACGTGAATGTTCACGTGAAATTACCGATGGGTGATCAACTTGTGATTCCAGCCTCGGCTGCATTTCACTCGGGGACCAAGAACCTAGTCTTCGTCTACCAAGGAGAAGGGAGTATTGAGCCGCGTGAAGTTGAGTTCGGGCCGCAGGTGGGCGATCAGATCGTGGTCAGCAAGGGGCTTAAGGCTGATGAACAGATCGTTACCTCGGCAAATTTCCTGATCGATTCTGAAGCGCAATTGCAAGCAGCTGCGGGCGCGTTTGTTCCTCCTCCTCCTGGAGCCGGCCAAGCTGCATCCATGAATGCTCCGGCACAACAGCAGGCGAACGTAGAGCTGACCACTAATCCCTCGCCTCCGCATAAGGGCAGTAACACTGTGCACGTGAAGCTCACGACACAGGAAGGAAAGCCGCTCGCTGGAGCCAACGTGACCGTCACCTTCTATATGGCGGCGATGCCCGCCATGGGAATGGCCGCCATGAAAACGGTAATCAACGCCAGCGACAAAGGTGGTGGAATGTACGAAGGCAAAGGCGATCTCGGTTCTGGCGGTACTTGGGAGGTCACGATCCGCGCGCAACAAAATGGGCAGGTCGTTACCAACAAGCAAATGAGCGTCAATGCCACGGGAGGTATGTAGTCATGGTCTCCCGAATTATTGAGTGGTGCGCACACAATCGCTTTCTAGTGTTTACTGCCGTGGCCTTGTTGGTCTTCGCTGGAATCTGGTCCCTCGGCCACATCCCCCTTGACGCCCTGCCAGATATTTCCGATGTTCAGGTCATCATTCACACCAATTGGGAGGGTGAACCGCCAAACATCATCGAAGACCAGGTCACCTACCCAATTGTGACGGCGTTGCTCGCTGCGCCACATGTGAAGGCGGTGCGCGCGCAAACGATGTTCAACGACTCGTATGTCTTCGTGGTGTTTGAAGATCGCACTGATATCTATTGGGCACGCTCGCGAGTAATCGAATACTTGCAGACCATCGCTGGCAGGTTGCCCCCGAGCGTGCATCCAATGATCGGACCTGACGCCACCGGCGCCGGGTGGGTCTATGAATACGCATTGGTTGATCGCAGTCACACCCAGAGTCTTGCTGATCTGCGGAGCCTGCAGGACTGGCATCTACGCTATCAGCTTGAGACCGTTCCAGGAGTAGCGGAAGTCGCGAGTATCGGCGGGTTCGTGCGCCAGTACCAGGTGAACGTCGATCCGAACAAGCTGCTTGCGTACGGCATTTCGCTCTCTACTGTCATTGATCGTGTGAAGTCCAGCACTAACGAAGTGGGAGGGCGGGTTCTGGAGTTGAGCGGAACACGCTACATGGTTCGTGGCCTCGGCTATCTCACGTCCTTGGACGATCTTGCGAACGTTCCCGTTATGGCCAAAAACGGAACGCCTGTTTTGCTTAAGGACCTTGGAACAGTTGCTTTCGGCCCTGACATTCGCGAAGGCGTAGCGGAGTGGAACGGTGAAGGCGAGACCGTGGGCGGCATCGTCGTCATGCGCTACGGACTGAATGCGTTGAATGTGATCGAGGGCGTCAAAAAGAAACTCGCTCAGATCAAACCATCATTGCCTCCGGGAGTCGAAATCATCTCCGGCTACGACCGCGGAGCGTTGATCAGCGAATCGATCAGCACGCTCAAGCGCAGTCTGTTCGAGGAAGCTGTCATCGTTTCTGTCGTCATCATCGTCTTTCTGTTTCACTTCCGCTCAGCGCTGATCCCGATCCTAACTTCGCCGATTGCGCTCGTGATCTCGTTTGTGCCCATGTACTACCTAGGCGTTAGCTCCAACATCATGTCGCTGGGCGGGCTGGCACTGGCGATTGGAGTGTTGGTGGATGCCGCGATTGTGATGGTCGAAAATGGGTATCGGCATTTGTCTGATCACCCGCCGGGGCACGAAGTTTCCACCGAACCAGATTACTTGAATGGACCGACGCTGGCGGAACACTCGGCAAAAGCAGGTTCGAAACAAGCCGAGCGGGAGCGCGTACGAATTCTCATTGATGCAGCCAAACAAGTCGGGCCCGCGCTGTTCTTCTCCTTGCTGATAATTGTCGTTTCGTTCCTTCCCGTCTTTCTGCTCGAAGCGCAAGAAGGACGCATGTTTCGTCCGTTGGCCTGGACGAAAACCCTGGCAGTTGGCTTCTCTTCATTGCTTGCGATCACTCTAGTTCCCATTCTGATGGTCATGTTCATTCGGGGAAAACTGCGTCCAGAATCAGAGAATCCCATTTCTAAAGTTACTCAGGCAATCTATCTGCCCATATTGCAACTCTGCTTGAGATACCGCAAGACCACGCTACTGCTCAACCTTGCTTTCCTGTTGCTGACGTTCCCGTTGATATTCAGGCTGGGAAGCCAGTTCATGCCGCCCTTGTTTGAAGGTTCTTCGCTTTACATGCCCACATCGCTTCCGGGCATTTCCATCACGCAGGCATCGCAGCTCTTGCAGGAGCAGGATCGCGTTCTGCGGTCCTTCCCTGAAGTAGAGTCTGTCTTTGGAGCTGTAGGACGCTCGGATAGTGCGACCGACAATGCCCCGCTCGACATGTACGACACCACCGTAATGCTCAAACCGCGCGAGAACTGGCGGCCAGGGATGACCTACCAAAAGCTCATCGGCGAAATGGATGCCAAGCTCCAGTTTCCTGGCCTCACCAACACGTGGACCATGCCTGTAGAAAATCGACTCGATATGGCTTTGACTGGGATTAAAACGCCCGTAGGCATGAAGCTTCAAGGCACCAATCTCGATCAGATCCAGCAGCTCGGAGCACAGGTGCAACAGATCTTCGCAGGAATGTCGCAGGTGAGGTCAGTTTTCGCTGAGCGGGTCTCGCAGGGTTTCTACGTCAACGTTGAGGTGAACCGGCCTGAGGCGGCGAAATACGGCTTGACCATTGCCGATGTGCAACAAGCGGTTACATCCGGCATTGGTGGCATGAACGTTGCCGAGAACATCGAAGGGCGCCGACGCTACCCGATGAATGTCCGCTATCAACGCGATTTCCGCGACAACCTGGAAGAACTCAGTCGCGTGCTGGTTGCCACTCCATCAGGCGCGCAGATTCCAATTTCAGAAGTGGCCAAGGTTTCCTTCTCGCGTGGCCCGGCGATGATCCGCGATGAAGACGGCCAGTTGACCGGCTACATCTACATTGATCTCAACACAACCGACTATGGCGGTTTTGTAAACCAGGCCAGCCAAATGCTTCAGCAGAAACTGCACCTGCCCGCGGGATACACGTATCAGTGGTCGGGAGAATATGAATTCCAGCTGCGAGCGAAAGACCGGCTCAAGGTGATTCTTCCGGTAGTTTTCTTCGTTATCTTCATGCTCCTCTTCATGGTTTTTCATTCCGTGGTTGAGGCAATGGTGCTGATATTCCCGACCTTCTACGCAATGACCGGCGGACTGATTTTGCAATGGCTGCTTGGGTACAACTTCAGCGTCGCAGTCTGGGTAGGTTACATCGCGTTGTTCGGAATAGCAGTGGAGACCGGCGTTGTGATGGTCGTTTATCTCCACGAGTCTCTGGATAAACGGATCATGTCTGGGCGCACTCTCACCGATGCCGACATCCACGAGGCTGCCATTGAAGGCGCCGTGCAACGGCTCCGCCCAAAACTAATGACTGTGAGTGCGGTACTGGCCAGCTTGATTCCGATCCTGTGGGCGAGCGGGATAGGCTCCGACGTAATGAAGCCGATTGCAGCTCCCATAGTCGGCGGGATGATTACTTCGACCGTTCATGTTCTGATCCTGGTCCCAGTTTTCTTTGTCTTGATGAAGGAACGCTCCTTGCGACGCGGGACCCTTCGCCCGAGAGCAGGCGAATAGGAGAGTGCTTTTCGAGAGACACAGCTGATTCACAAAAAAGGAGACCTATAGATGCTCAGAAAACATTCATTTCTAAACATAGTCGTCCTCGCTTCAGCGGTTTTTGAGGAATGTTGTCAGCAATCGTCAATAGCGAAGATTGGCTGCAAAGTTGGGATCAGTCCCTGCGGTAACGGCAGCGCGCCATTGATCTAGCTTTTTGTCGTCATGGGCCCAAAATTTCCCGCACAAATCAAAATACTCCAACACTGACTTGCGCTCGCCTGTTTCAAGCAGCTCTTTCGCCAGGATCATGTTGGGCCCAAACGTATCCAGATGGGGATTTCCACTTATCTTGGCGGCTTTCAGAAGGTACGCCGATGCAGCCGGGACATTTCCCTGTCGTAGGGCAATCCTCCCGAGCACGATATTGCCGTAGTGAATTGCGTCTGCATTGTTGTCAGCATACTCGGGTTGCTCAGCAAGGCTCAGTGCTTCTTTCGAGTAGGCGGTCGCCCGTTCGAAGTCCTCTGCTTCGAACGCAGCCTGAGCTGCATCAGGTAGATCATTCAGCCGTTCACGCGAATTGTGGGTATCTCGCAAAGCCTGTTCAAAAACTTTGAGAGACTTCGCAGCCATAGCTGTGACTTGCTGGCTAGTGGAGGAATGCCTCGCTGCTCTCCAATAGAGTTCGGCAAGAAATGAGGCGATAGCATGGTTGGTAGGTGTTATGGCGTAGGCACGTTCCATTAGGTCTTCGGATTGCGGCCAGTCATCAACCCATGCGAAAAACCGACCTGCGTTATACAGAATGCGGGTATCCGTTGGTCTGGTCTGCACTTGTTGCAACCACAACTTCTTGCCTTGTTGCAGCCCTTCGGGATCATGGCCGTCTGGATCAAATGCTGCTGCATCATCAGCTGCAAAAGTCGATGCGGGTTGGTGCGCTATAACCCACAATATATGCTCTCGACGGTTTGCCAGTTCTTCGGATGTCAGGCCGTCCCCAGTAATCTTGAAACTGTAAAACGCCAACAGCTCGATCCGATCGGCAAAGCTGTTCGGATCAGATTTCAGGTCTTGTTCCAGTTTGTCTGCGTCCAGTTTTGAGAGTTGCGTCCCGCGTCCGAAATAGACAAACGCAAGATGGTCCGTGAAAGTATTACGAAGAGCGTAGAGTCCGAAAACGACAAAGGCTATGGCGACAAGTCCTACGCCAACAAGAACCGCACGTCTTCGCATTGTCCTGTCCGTTCTAATCTTGCTTAATCATATCTAGTAACTGAAGGGTTTGGCGTCCGTCCATCGTAAATGCCAAATCCCAGTTGCCGACCGTCATGGCGAAGTCATGTAGACACTATTCTTGTGATGAATTGCCGCACGGCTGGACCTGAAATTCGGAGCTTTAGGAGGCTAACTCCCCAAATTTGGCCCAAATTCTGCATGTTGCGGGTCCGAACATAGCCACGCTCGGACAAACCTCGGACCGCCAAATATCGGCCATTCGGACCCATCGGAGCTACCTCGGAGGCCAAAGGGTCCGAGGCGTACTCCGGCTGAGTTCGGCTACAAACGTATAACGTACGCACACAACTCCGGGCGCCTGCCAGAGCACACGACCCGGCAGGGATCAATCAAATTGAGGCTTTGGAACGAATCCTAGGACGGCTAATCTAGCCCTAGCAATTTGGTTCAAAATTGTTCCGGCTGGTACGCCAGTTTTCCAGCAATAGGCTCTTTTTGGTGACGATGTGGTGACGATGGAGCAGCATGAAAATCGCCCGCCCCATGCTAGGTGCCCTACCAGACTTACCCGATGTACCTCCGTAACACTTGCCTACACCGTTTGGGGAATTGACCGCGACGGACACAGAACATAGGGTGATCTTGCGCCTTCTTGGGGGAAGGCGTCAGGTTTTAGTTCGCTTCTCCGAATGGGCCAGCCAGGTCTCCTCAGGCTGGCCTTATTTCTTCTTTGCCGTGGCCGATGCCGTTGGCAAAAGCAGCCTACATCTTTCGGATAATTGACCGCCCCTTTAGCCAGCGTGTAGCGTTTCGTTACCGCCCATCTGGGGATGAGTGCGGTTCCTTTTGATCGCTCACTTCAGGTCAGGGCTGGCTCTGATGGTCACGCCCGCCCCACGCAAAAAGCCCGCGGCCTTTTTCAGCGCGGCGGGCTTTTCTATTTCTTTCCTGGCTTGAAAGTCCGCCCACAACCTTGGCACCGCATGAACGGCGCGGGACCTTGGCATCAGCAAGGAATCGCCGGCTTTCAGACGCATGCGCTCGCCGCCAACCTTGGCGACGAATTCACCCGTCATGACATAGATCCATTCATCCTGCTCGTGATGCACATGAAAGCGGGGCGCCCCGATAGGGTTAATGACCACCTGGCAGAAAGAACAAGACTGCAACGCGCCCTTCAGGCTTAGAGGAGCGGACAACCCAGTGTCGAACATCCCTGATGGTGGGGTAGTGAGCAACGAATTCGTCGAATCGGCATCAGCTTGCGCGAACTTCGGGAGCATCACGGTCTCGCTTACGGCCTTCGTTCGGCGAGCGAAGAAGCTGAAGGCAGCGACAATTGGCTTCGGCGATATTCCGGGGGTACGCCACTTTCTAGAGGTACCCTCTTTGGAGATGATGGGGACGATCGAGATTCAGTCCACGCGGGCCGCTCGCAAAACGCAATTTTCTCCAGTCTTTACCTGACATTGATGACAGGCGGAATATTGGCCTCGACGTCATAGCCTGAAGGTTGCTTCGCAAGCTCATGACCGAAACTGGAGGGAAGGAGCAGCCATGAAAATCGGTATTAACGTTGGCACGTCCTCGAGAGCCGCTCTCTGCGGCATCATCTTAGTCGGCGTGCTCCACGCTCAAGCAACCACGGCCGCTAATCCTAAGAATCCCGACCCCGAATTAATCAATCAGCTTTCGAATGAGCTAAAGGTGACGCCAACTCAGGCAAAAGGCGGCGCCGGTGCGATTTTCGGATTAGGAAGACTCACCTTTCAGCAGGCGACTTCAACAAATTAGCCGCTGTCGTGCCCGGCATGGGGGGCTTTCTGAACGCTGCGCCCGCCGCCGGAGGAGCCTCGGCGACGGGTTCCTTGGCACCAGGCATGCCAGGGTCCGCAACTAACCTTGCTTCCAATCTATCGGACTCTCGCCTTCTATGATCGGGAAGTTCGCTCCGATAATGGAGAACTACATTGGGAAGAAGGGTGGCTCCGGTCTCTCATCACTATTTTCAGGCGCTCTGAAGTAGTCCACACAGCGGCTTCTCGCAAGCTGGCAGGGGCGATACGGAGTCAGGCTGGTCTGCGTAACATCGGTGTTCTCGCACACTAGAGCACCCCCATGCCGCGAAATCTGGGTCGCTGCCGCGCTCACGCTCGAATCGTTCCTCGCATCCGACCCACTAATCCTTTCAAGGCGGCACCTAGTGCTCTCGCCGATAGCGCGAGCTCCGCCCTCCGACGCTCATTATTCAGTTTCCGCGTCTACCTAAAATAGGAACTTGGCGGGATTCCCAAGGCTTTCCTGAACATGGAAGTGAAAGCGCTCGGCGTATCATAACCAGACTCCAGAGCCGCGTGTGTCACTTTTGCGCCCTCGGCCAAAAGCCACATCCCCCGCATGAGCCGAAGTTGCTGCCGCCACTTCCCAAACGTCATACCGATCTGCTGCTGGAACAGTCTTTCGACAGTGCGCTTCCCAGCACCAGTCGCTTTGCACAGCTGAGCGAGGGTGCGAGAATCGCGAGGATCGCTCATCAGTATCTCTGCAATTCGAACCAGCCGCGGATCGGACAAATGCGGAAGTTGCAAGGGGATTGTTTGCACCGCTTCCAGTTGATGAAGGATGACCGCCACCAGGTGCATCTGCCATTTCACCGATTTCTTCAAGGTACGCACAGAACATGCGTAAAGAATCAGTTCCTTGAGCAGAGTTGAGACATTGATCACACAACAATTTCGGGGCAGGCTCCTTGCGAGACGCGGCTTCAGATACAGGGTTCGCATCGCCACCAAACCTGACATCGTGATCGTGTGCGGAATCTCGGCCGGAATCCAGACCGCACGGTGAGGAGGGACCACCCACGTTCCGTTTCCAGTACGAACCGCCATGACTCCGCGCGACGCATAGACGAGTTGATCGCGATCGTGAAAGTGCAAGGGTACGACGTGGCCGGCGGGATAGTCGTAGGTAAGAGTTGTGATTGCTGACTTAAGATCGTCCGAGCGATCGAAAAAGCCTCTTTGACGTTTTTGCGACATCTATTGTCATCTTATCGAAAGTACGCATAACGGGCCATCGGTACGCTGGGGACAAGCTTTCTGTTTTGGGGGAACATGAACCGCTTACACCAATGGCTGTGCCGTTCTGACCTTTGGCGCAGCACGGTTGCACAAAGACTTCCGTGGGCTCTCGGTGATACCGACCTAGGTTCGAATGTGTTGGAAATTGGCCCAGGCCCAGGATTGACAACGGACCTGTTGCGAACCATGGTGCCTCAACTCACATCATTGGAAATTGATGCGGCATTGGCCAGTTCCCTGAGCTCGCGGCTGAAAGGAAGCAACGTTCAAGTCATCGAAGGTGATGCGACGAAAATGCCTTTTGTAGAGTCGGAGTTCTCTGGCGCAGTTTCGTTCACCATGCTGCATCACGTTCCTTCCCGAGAACTGCAAAACAAGGTCCTCGCGGAAGTACTCCGCGTCTTGAAACCCGGCGGTTTCTTTGTGGGCAGCGACAGTCTTCAGAACTGGTTTATGAAGATCATTCATATTGGCGACACGCTTGTTCCCGTAAATCCCGATACCTTTGGCGTGCGCTTGCAGAGTGCGGGTTTTGAAGTCTTAGAAGTGCGAAGGAACTCGCAAGCATTCCGATTCCGTGCTCGACGACCAACGGCGTCGCCCGCGTAAAAACGCGAATCGGGAAACGCAACCAAGCAATCGTGATGTTCGATCTCTGGAGGAGTTCCATGAATAAACTGATCCTGATTTTTAAGAGCGGCGCTTCGAAATCCATCTTTCTTGTTGCTCTGTCGGGTTTGGCATTCGCAACAAACGGATTTGCCGCCACTGATGCCGATTCGTGTGCTGCGAATTCGGCAAATCGGCAACTTGATTATTGGCTCGGCAGTTGGAAGATTGGCGGCGAGGGTTCGTCTGGGAACGCTCACAGCACCGTGACTCTTTCGCTCGACAAATGCCTGGTAGTCGAGAACTGGGATGGCGGACGAGGTCACCGCGGGCAGAACGTCTTTGGATACAGCGCCGACGACAAGATCTGGTACGGAATGTTCGCCGACAACGAAGGTCGAGTTCACGTGTTTACCTCTGGCAAGGTCGCCGACGGCACAGCGGAATTTGAAGGAACAAGTCGCGGAGCCAATGGGGTAAAAGTATTGAATCGAGTCAAAGTAACACGGCTGAATCCGAGCAAGGTCGAGCAGACCTGGGAGAAATCCAGCGACAACGGCGGGACTTGGAACGTGGTATTCCGCGGGGAATATTTGCGAGCGAATCCTTGAAGCGATGATACCGAGAGGATGTTATGAGCTGGAGATCGACGTGGACCGCCGCATGTCTGATTTGCCTGCAACTCGGCTACATCGGCATTCTTGCGGCACAGAGCAAGCAACGGCCAGTTGCCAAGATTCAAAGTGGCTTCGTGGAAGGCATGCATTTCGGTTCAAGCCCGCACGGCGCCGCGTTTCTGGGTGTTCCGTACGCGGCGCCACCTATAGGCGCACTTCGCTGGAAACCTCCGCAGCCGGCGCCGAACTGGAGTGGAACGCGCAAGGCCGACAATTTCGGTTTGCCTTGCCCGCAACTTCCGGCGCAGTGGTTTTCGTACATCGAGGGCAGCGAGGACTGTTTGTACCTGAATATCTGGACGACTGACGGTCGCCCCGATGCGAACCGCCCGGTGCTCGTCTACTTCCACGGCGGGAGCAATACTCAGGGCTACAGTCAGATGACGCCGCTCGCCCCCTCCCTTTCGCAGATGGGGTTGGTGGTAGTGAGCGCAAACTACCGGCTCGGCCCATTCGGATTCCTCGCTCATCCGGCACTGACCGCGGAATCAGAACATCGCTCGTCAGGAAACTATGGCCTTCTCGACCAGTTGCAAGCATTGAGGTGGGTCAAGGAGAATATCCGGAAATTCGGCGGCGCCCCGGACAGGGTAACGGTCATGGGTCAATCGGCAGGAGCGGTCGACATCTGCTTGCTGATGGTGTCTCCAATGTCACAAGGACTATTCCAGGGCGCCATCCTTGAAAGTGGAGAATGCCAAGACATACTCACCGAGGACATCCGCGCACCGATCACATACAACTTCATCGAGACCACCGGCGAGGCCTCCGGAGAGCGGCTTGCTAAGGACCTCAGGGTCCCTGGCGGTCCCGGCACTCTGCGGACGCTACGGCAAGTTCCAGCGAATGAGATTTTGAACGCATGGAAGCACGATCCCGGGCTGCACTTTGACGCTATCGTGGATGGTTGGGTCGTTCCCAAACAACCGGAGCAAATCTTCGCGGAGGGGAAACAGTTGCATGTCCCGACTCTGGTTGGGAGCAACGCCGACGAAGGCACCGTTTTCGGCCATAGGGGCTTGAGCACTCCGGCTGACTACAGAAAACACCTGCAAGCAGACACGGGCCAATATTGGAAGGAAGAGTTTCAACTTTATCCGGCGAGCTCCGAAGCCGACGTGCCGAAGCGTCTCTTGCGTCTGGAGAGCGATGAATTTGCGTGCGGAGCATATTCGATCGCGAAAGCTATGACGGAAGCGCGCGAAAAGTCATATTTGTATTACTTCACCTACGTTAATCCCGGCAAACGTTCGCGACTCGGAGCGCACCACGGCGAAGAGCTCTTCTTCTTGAGCGATTCCTTTCCGGCTGACTGGGAACACACGATCGAAGATAAACGTCTCAGAAATCTGATGCGCGGGTATTGGGGCGAATTCGTCAAAACTGGCGACCCCAACTTTGATGGCGCGCCCCAATGGCCTGCCTATGACAGTAACTCCGGGAAGTACCTTGAAATCGGAGCACATGTTGGCCTGCGTCCCGTTTCTGAACGCATCCGAACTCTAGAGACCATCATGCGGCGCATCGCAGCGGAACAGAATTGACGGCGCCCGATATTGCGCAGGCGGCATCTATTTCTTTTCATGGTCCCAACCATGGGACAGTAATTCTTCCCGCGCCGCAAGGCCCTCTTTATCAGTTTACTTTGGAGCTTGCCCTTCTCTTGACTCTCAGCCATCAGGGTGGCAAGAGATTAGCTTCGCATGAAGAAGCCTGAGTCAAGAGATCTCCCGTCAGACAAGATCACCGGAAAATTGCGCGACCTTATACGGAAAGCAGCAGTGGACTGAAAACTGACGGGCGAATCATCGCGATTTCATATGTCGACTTGAGCTAGTGATTCCCGAGCGGGTTTATCGCATCCGTCCTTTCATGATCATTCAAATCGCAACGCTGAAATCGGATCGACTCGCGTTGCTTTTCTCGCTGGCACCCAGACTGCCACGAGTGCGACTGCACACAAGAAGATGGGCGTCAGAATAAATGCCATCGGATCCCATTGCTTCACTCCAAACAGGAATCCCGTCAGGAACTTCGTCAGCCAGAATGCCCCGCCAATGCCAATGACGAGTCCGATCCCCGCGAGCAGCATTCCTTGGCGAATCACCATGTTGCGAATATCAGGAGCCTGCGCTCCCAGCGCCATCCTTACGCCGAGTTCCTGTGTGCGCTGTTGTACCGAGTAAGCCATGAGTCCATAAATACCGATCGCCGCCATCAGTAAAGCCGAAGCGCCGAAGGTAGTGAGCAGCAGCATGTTGAAGCGTTCGCGCGAAGTCGTAAGCACGACGATCTCATCCATACTGCGAATGTGCGCCACCGGCAACCCGCCGGTGGCTTCGCGGATCGCGCTAGTGACGGCGGCCGTGAGTAAGTGCGGCTCCATCCGCGTGCGCACAATCCACCACAAAGGCGCTATGCGCGAGTTGAGCTCTGTAACTTTATCGGGCATCTGTGCCACCGGGATATACATCGTCGGGCCCGGGTCCTGGTTGAGTCCGCCGTCGCGCGTATCTCCGACAACGCCGATCACCTGGCGCGGTGGTTCGACGAAGACCGGCCCCATGCCGGCTCCGATTTCGAGCCGATCGTTGAGCGGATCGCCTTTGGGCCAGAATTCTCGCATCATCGCCTCGTTGATGATAACCACACCCGGCGCCGATCCGTTGTCTTGTTCTGTGAAACTTCGCCCGCGCACTATGGGCACCTTGAACACATCAAAGTAGCTCCACGAGACCGGAAAGTAACCCGCTCCACCTGTATTGGGATTGTTACCGTTCGCCCGCCCCACAATGTTGAAAGGCAGTCCAAAGCCACCTTGCAGCGGCAGACAGCATGCGGCGGCAGTGGCGGTAACGCCCGGAACCGCATTGATCCGCTCCATGCCATCGTGGATCACTTGCGCCACGCCGCTGGTCTTCAGAAACCGATCGCCGCTGATCGACATGGCCATGGTGAGCACGTTGTGCGTGTCGAAGCCAGGATCAACCGACTGCAGCTTCATAAACGTGCGAATGAGCAGGGTCGCTCCTATGACCAGTACGAGCGCAAGAGCCATCTCACTAATCACCAGAACGGAACGCACCTTGCCGCTCCGAAAGCCCGCTCCTACACGGCTGCTGCTGTCGTTCAAAACTGCCGCAAGATTCTTATGTGAAGCGGTGATGGCGGGTACCAGACCAAACAAAATTCCGGTCAGCAGCGAGACCCCGAGCGTGAAAAGGAGCACATTCAAATCGACCTTGACCGCAGATCCGCCTTCGCCGATACGCGGGATGCTCCCGGGATTTATTGCCAGCAATAACCGAACCCCCGCGAATCCAAGGATGAGTCCGAGAGTTCCGCCAGTGAGCGACACCAGCAGACTCTCGGTGAGCAGCTGGCGGATGATGTGCCAGCGTCCTGCGCCCAGCGCAGAGCGCGTAGCCAACTCCCGCTTGCGGGCGGTGGCACGAATCAGCAGCAGATTCGCAACATTGGCGCAGGCAATCAAAAGCACAAGTCCGACGCTGCCGAGAAGGACGTAGAGCGACGAGCGCGTATCGCGGACCATCAGTTCCTGCAACAGAATCACCGCGAAGCCATTGTTCGGCCCTAACGTGCCGGGATACATCGTCCGGTATTGGTCGGCGGCGAGTTTCAATTGCGCATTGGCCATCGGCACAGTCATGCCCGGCTTCAAGCGCGCAATCACGCCGAAGTAGTGCGCCTGGTCCTGCGAAGCCATTTCAAACTGAAACGGAAGCCAAAGATCGGCGGGATTATCGGTGACAAATTCGCGCCCGATCACACCCACAACCTGATAAGGCTGCTGATTGAGCTGAATAGTGTTTCCGACGATGCCCCGACCTCCGCCAAATCGCCGCTTCCACAAACCGTAACTGAGCACGACCACATTTCCGCCGTGTGGGCTGTCCTCGGCAGCGGTAAAAGTCCGCCCTGCAAGCACGGGCGCGCCCAGAACCGAAAAATAGTCGGCGCTTACATGCACACCTTGCACCTGTTCCGGCTGATCGCTACCGGTCAGATTCAATCCGGCGCCTCCGCTGTCGTACGCTGCAGTCTGCTGAAAGATGCCCGCCTGCTGCCGCCAAATATTGAACTTGGGCACGTTCGCGTCGGGGAACGACCCCTGATCGCCGGTGTTCATCAGATGCACGAGCGATTGCGGATTAGGATAAGTGAGTGGCTTGAGTAGAACCGTATTGATGACAGAGAAGACGGCAGTATTCGCGCCGATTCCGACCGCAATCACAAGAATCGCGAGAACCGTGAATCCCGGAGTCTTCAGCAGCGATCGCACCGCAAAGCGAATGTCGCGCCAGGTAGATTCAAACGACACTAGCGACGAACCAGCCGCCACGCCTTGTTCCTTATCGGGCCTGTGCTGCCTCATGCCGCTCCCTTGCGGTTCAGAGAAGTCGCCCCTCAGAAATGAACGCAACCGCGTCCGGAAAGTTAGCCCGACAGCGCCCCTGGTATCTGCGCGCTACTCTTTGACACCGATGGTAGCCACGATCTCCATGTCCTCAATAGCTCATATGGGATCTTTTGCAGCCAACCGCGTGAATACCGCGGTCTCCGCAATAAGAACTTTGGAATAGCAGACGCTCACGTACCGAGACTCCTAGGTCGCGTTTGATCAAAGGACGGACTCCACGTGCGGCCGCATCACACCTTCGACGCCGCAGATGCGAGTATATTCCATCAGGTTGTTCAGGTGCAGTTTTCGCAACTTTCGTAGGCCTCTATCGCGATATCAAGCCCGATCTCGTTACGACAATAAAAGGAGTCCGCGAAGCTGCGAAATGATTTGGCCATGCTCTCGCGAGCTTGCCGCCTCGCAGCAGCAGACGGAACGCGAGGAGGTGCATCCAGAACAGCGCTGGTACATAAACCATGAGGATCGCATAACCCGCCCCGAGCTGCCCAGCAACTGACGGCAGATTCACGCTGACTGCGCCCGCCGTGTCGATTATGAGGTCGGCAAGACCAACCAAGTTGAAAATCCAAACCAGTGGCCAGAAGAGGGAGCGCACGCGTACGCTCAGCAGCGCGAGGATTGCGAGCACTGCGGTGGCGAGGTCGCCGTAAGCCACCAGCGTACCAAAGGCTCGCGGCAGGTTGGGCCCCACAAAGCCCGGGAGCAAGAAGGCCAACCCGAGAAAGCGAAAACCGTTGAAGGTAGCGATCGCGCGGTGCGCCTCGACGGGCTCCATTGTTCGCAGGCGTGGCCAAACGTATGTTGCGATGAGCAGCGCGCAGGCGAGATAACCCACCGCCATGTCGATTAGAAAGATGTACTGTGCCGGCATGTCCGACCTCCTTGCCATCGCCGAATACCGATGGCCTGATCATGATGGTTGTATTTAATTTTTCTGTGCCCCTGTTCCCAGCAATGCCCGCAACGGCATCAGGGGTCCGACGGAAATGTACTGATGATCCATCAAATGTTCTTTTGCGAGCGGCAGCGCTTCCATTAGGTCTCGTGCTTCGTCCTCGGTCTTCGCGTCGACCAGGAAGACGACGCCCCTGCCATCTCCGCGCGAATACCACTCGCGGATTTTCCCGTCGAGGTAGAGCTTCGCAGTTGCCCGAATCTCTTCTGGTATCACGGCCATGATTTGTTGAGGATTTACGCCTTGCTTGGCAGTCTCAATGACCAACACCGCGGTGGTTTTAGGAATAGCTGCGCCGGGCACGACCGGGTCGGTTTTGGACTGTGTCTGTTGTGGCATGATGAATTTCTCCTTGTTAGAATTCGAGCCATTAACATGGCCTGCTCCTGTTTACTCGCGCGGCCGTGACAAGCTTCAGTCGCGGATCAGAACTGGGAATGGCACGCCTGCTCATCTTGTAACGTTCCTCGTCCTATATCAGCCCTAAGGCGAAGAGAGTTATTGCAGCGCACCTGGGTTCAATGCCCTCAGCGGCATCAAGGGTCCGACGGGAACGTATTGATGATCCAACAACTGTTCCTTCGTGAGCGGTAGCTTTTCCACAATGGCTCGCGCCTCGTCCTCCGTCTTGACGTCAAACAGGACAATGACGCCTTTACCGTCGCCACGCGAATACCACTCGCGGATTTTGCCGTCAAGGTAGAGCTTCACAGTTGCCTGAATCTCTTGGTATAACGGCCATGATTTGTCCAGGGGTCACGCCCTGCCTGGGGGTCTCAATGACGAGCACTGCAGTGGTCTTAGGTATAGCTGTGCTCGGCACACCTGAAGCGGCCCCAGATTGCGATTGCGCCGCGGATGCCCCCGGAATCGCCGCCATAAGAAAAAGCAAAATGAATTTCATGGTGTTCTCCTCTCGATCCAGCTTTGGCAAGTTACGTTCAGTCAAAGAGTACTAGCGTACTCTTAGTGGACAAAAAAATTTATTCTTCAGCGAAGGACTTCAGGAAGAAGCTCCTCGCCTCTCTCAACCGCTGTTCACGCGTTTGAGGATCTGGAATGACACGGACCATCATCAACACTCCGGCCATGCTGGAAAACAACAACCTAGTCTTGGCTAGTTTTTCTTCTCGCGTCCGACCAGGAACAAATGGCAATAGCCGCTCACGATACGCTTCCAGCAACGCCTCAATCCGTTTGCGCACGAGCAACGGCTTTCGTGCCAGCTCCGGCCCGAGGGCGGCGCGCACGCAACCGGATCCCGGCGAATTCGCGTGGCTTACGCTCAGGTAGCGTTCGATAATGGCCCGCAGAGCTTGATCCTCGGGCGCGGACTTGGCAACCTCCACCATACTTCTTCCGGTCTCGTCTAGGGCCCGTGCTACAGCTTCGACGAAAAGGTCGTCCTTGCTCTTAAAATGCCGGTAGAAGCCTCCTTTTTTCAGCCCTACCTTCCTCATCACCGTCCCGATGCCGCTGGTGTCCCCGCCACGTTCGCGAAAAGAGCGGGCGGCCATCGAAAGAATCTTCTCGTGGCTTTGCGCTTTATGTTCTCGCGAGTATCGCATGGCTAAAGAGTACGACCGTCCTCTAGTGATGTCAAGGCACAATAAGACGCTGCTTTGCCGCTCGCCGTTACGGCCTTGGACCAGGCTCCACAAATTCCAGAGATCTCCTCGCTACTCGAAAGCTATGAACAACGACGCGAGGCTGCAGTTCGGTATGTGGAAGCCTACCGACAGTATTGTTGGACTGTTCATTCGCTCGCTGATCTTGAACTTGCACCCTTTCACCTCCTCGCAAGCGAAGGCGGAGTGCATTCAGGGAAGGATCACGTCTGGCACATGGAAACGCTCGCTGAGATCTGCCGCGCGGACTCGGAGCTTCTGCTGGCAACACCCTACCGGGTTATCGATCTCACTAATGCGGAGGATCAAACGAAGGGAATTCAATGGTGGGAAGAACTGACCGCGCGTGGCGGCGAAGGGATGGTGGTGAAGCCTCTGGAATTCGTTTCTAAGGTCAAAAGGGTTTGGCACAACCAGCCGTGAAAGTTCGCGGGCGCGAGTACTTGAGAATCATTTACGGACCCGAATACACGATTCCCGATAACTTGTGCAGGCTCAAGAGCCGGGGCTTGGGTGCGAAGCGGTCACTCGCTCTCCGTGAGTTTGCGTTAGGTATCGAAGCATTGGAGCGTTTCGTCCACAAGGAACCGCTTCGCCGCGTCCACGAGTGTGTGTTTGGAGTTCTCGCCTTGGAAAGCGAACCCGTCGATCCAAGGCTCTAGTCGTCGAGTAACCACTGCGTGGTCCGTCAGAAAAAAGGCTGGTGCCAGCGGAGAGATTCGAACTCTCAAACACCTGTTTCTAAGACAGGCCGCTATTCCAATTCGCGCACGCTGGCACATGGTGCACAGGGGAGGATTTGAACCTCCGTGTCCCACTTGGGGAAACCGGGTTACAGCCGGTCGTTTCGGCCTGGCTCACGCACCTGTGCAAACTTGGCGGAAGGCAGACGAATCGAACGCCCGTCGCTCATCACGACGCTCTGGCTTTCAGGGCCAGTTGCCGACCATTCAGCAGTACCTTCCGCGATGTCGGAGAGTGCGGGAGTCGAACCCGCTAACCTCTTTCGAGAACCCTTGTTTAGCAGACAAGTGCCTCACCGTCCGGCCCACTTTCTGTGGGTTCGGCAAGAATTTCCAAAAAGCGCTCGTTTCTGCTAAACGATTGTGATCCGTCGCTTAGATTTCAGTTACTTACGACTCATGGTATCTCCCCGTGACACCGCCGTTTGCGACGGCAATTCAAGTGCCTAGAAGGTCTCGGACCGATTGCTCTAGCTGCTGCGCCTCAAACCAGCTCGCAATCCGCATAAAAAAACTAATTAAAAAAAACTAAATGTGCGGTCCGTTTTCTTCTTGTCGAGCAGATTAGGTAGTGGAGAGGTCTTTCGGCGCCTGCGCCCCCGCGGGACGAGCGCGTGAACCGGCTGGGTTGCTGCACGCCAACGAGGGTTGCCGTACAGGTCCTTAGAAATGAATAGGCTAGCGCCCAAATGTGCGAGACCTGCAGCTCCTCCGGACCGAATGGACTCTTTTTAGGGCCATGGTAGTCCGCTTGGGCCCGAGGCCGCAAATTTTGTGTCAGATGAGCGGAAAGCTTTTAGGGTCGAGCCCTAGGACCGCAGAAAGGGAAACCCATGAAATTGGAAGAAGTCAATAAACGAACCAAAGAGGCTATAGATTTTCTCATTGCTGCGTTGGAATCCGGGCACAGTGAAGTCTACACCGCCTACCTCCGAGCAATGGCGAAGTTTCACACCTATAGCTTCGGCAATGTAATGCTCATCGCGCGCCAAAAGCCCGAGGCCACCCACGTGGCCGGTCTCCGTACTTGGAACTCGCTTGGCCGCTTCGTTAAACGCGGAGAAAAGGGCATTTTCATTCTGGCTCCCATGACTTGTAAAAAACGGGAGAAAAGCGAACGCGCACCCGAAGCAGACATGGGGCTCAACGACGAATCCAGACCATACGGATTCCGGGCGGCCTATGTTTTCGATGTCAGCCAAACCGAAGGCGAAGAACTCCCCGCGCTGACTGAAGTCAACGGAGATGTCAGCGGATACCGAGAACGCCTCTTCAAGTTCGTGGAATCCCAGAGTATCCAGCTTTGCTTCTCAGAACGAATCGCTCCCGCAAAGGGTCTTTCCCACGGCGGGAAAATCACGTTGCTTTCAGGGATGGAGCCGGCCGAGGAGTTTTCCACGCTTGCCCATGAGGTCGCACACGAAATGCTTCATCGCGGCGAACGTCGAAAGATGACGACGAAACAGATTCGTGAAACCGAGGCCGAAGCGGTGGCCTTTGTGATCTGCCAGTCAGTCGGACTACAGAACGGAAGCGCGTCCCAAGACTACATCCAGCTTTGGCATGGAGATGCCAACCTTCTGCGCGAAAGTCTGAAAGCGGTTCAGCAAATCGCTGCCGTGATCCTCGAGAGAATTGCCCCGAGCCAACAGCATGTCTCTGCTCTATAGGATTGCGTTTGCAGTTCATGGCGAGGGTTGATGGATCCAGGGATCCCCGAAGAAAGACGCAAGGCTCATCAGCTGCCCGGCACCATCGTTTCCTCTACCAAGCCGAACGACATCGCGAGGCTATTGCAAAGATCGTGAGTGCCGGCCCGTGACCGATCCCTCGATGCCGACATAGTTTTTGATAATTAGCGCTGAAACTTACTGGAGTTTAACAATGACTGAACAAGCGCTTTGGAGTCACTCTACGAGCGGGTCATCCTGCACGAGCTGAGCAATGCTGATCGCATTCTGTTCAGCGAAAACATTGCGCGGCAAAAACAACTCATACGAAGCGTTCCCCACATTTCTCACTGAGACGCTCACAAAGCGTTACGCTGGACCATTAATGACCGACCGAACAAAGCCTTAAATTTTACAGGGCGGGTGCTGTATCCGAAGATTAATTCGGGAAGTTGTTCCGAAAGTGTAACAAGGTATTGCTAGCTCCTCCTCTAGATCCAAGTTATGGTTGACATTCAGAAATCGACTGTATATCTTGTTCGCGACTCGGCGACACGAAGGATTGAGACGATGTTCGCCCTTCTCATCTTAGAGGCTTCTGTTGCCGCTTTCCCCAACAGGGCAGGTCTGCTTAGTAAGCGGAGTAATCCGCTAGAGGCTGGTTCTATTCTTGGTGGCGCTTGGCCACCTTTTTGAGAATTGGGGCGAACCGCACGCTTTTCGTGGACCGGCCCAGCTTTAGCTTGGTGTACACAGAAAATTTACAAAACTCGGCATGATGCCTAGGGTAATCGATTGTTCCCATCGCCGGAATTTTCACGTGCATCGTTGAGCGCTGAAGCCCGCAAGAGAGGAGCACAAAATGAGTTCCCCAGGTAGGAAAATCGCATATTTCGCCTTGCTTCTGGTGTCTGTAGGTCTCCTTCTAGTAATCCATGCGTGGTGGGCACACCGAGGGCCACAACCCGGCACAGTGCTTGACGAAGCTCGGCAAGCCAACCGCCCTGCGAGTTCTTTCTCAGCCGCCGATGAAGACTATTTCCATGACATGGATCAGAACAAGGATGGCGTGGTTGCACTGGCTCCAGAGGAAATCAAAGGGCGGAACACCTGGGTTGTTTGGACAGGCGGTAACGATCGTTTGTGGAACCACCTTACGAACGACAGCTTTGGCGCGCTTGATTTTCTGAAAACCCTGTCGTCGCATCCGACTCTGAAGTTCAGCAGAGACAATCGCTGGAGTTACCTGGGCTTGATTAACGAGCCCTGCTTCCAAAAGGCGACCGGACCGGACCCGAATCGTTTCGGACTTTGGCTGGACAAGCGGATTATTTCCAAAGACTGTCCTCCCGACCCCTTCGAGAATGAAGAGAAATATCAAGGCGTAAAAGTAGGCTTCCGCGGCATGGATTTGCCAGATGGTAGGCCCGACCAACATTTGCCCAAAAAAATGCCGGTTGGTTCGTATTACGGGTATGCAACTGGAATTGTGGGGCTGCGCTTGTTCCCTAATCCCGACTTCGACGCCCAAGCGGCCCGGGATTGGGATCCTGAAAAGTTCTATACGGATCCAAGCTACTACCGGAACAAAAAGCTGATTCGTCCTTACAGAGTTGGCATGTCATGCGGATTTTGTCACGTGGGCCCAAATCCCATCAAACCGCCGGCTGACCCGGAGAACCCCATGTGGGCAAATCTCTCAAACAATGTCGGGGCGCAATATTTCTGGGTTGACCGCATCTTCGACTGGGACGCAGATCCTTCTAACTACATCTTCCAGATGTTCCACACCTCGCGGCCAGGGTCACTTGATACTTCGCTGGTTTCTACCGATAACATCAACAATCCTCGGACGATGAATGCGATCTACAATCTCGGGCCGCGACTTCAACAAGCAAAGCGATTCGGCAAGGAAACGCTGGCAGGAGGAAGTCTTGATAACAAGCAACTCAATGACTTCGTCCCCCCCAATTCGCCCTTGGCGCAATTTTACATACCTCCTGCCACCGTCTATTCACCCAGAGTTCTGAAAGATGGAGCGGATTCGGTGGGCGCTCTTGGAGCGCTCAATCGCGTTTACCTGAATATCGGCCTATTCAGTGAAGAATGGCTGCTTCATTTCCGACCATTAGTCGGGGGTAAGAAAGTTACCCCGATCGAGATTGCGGTTGCACGCAAAAATTCCGCCTACTGGGAAGCCACAGAAGCGCAAACCGCCAATATGGCGCTTTTCTTCCTCAAAACTGCCACCCCGCACAAATTGGAGGATGCCCCTGGTGGCCGCAAGTATCTGGGTGATCCCGACAGGGACAAAGACTATGCGAAAAAACTCAATCGGGGCAAGATTGTTTTCGCGGAAAACTGTGCTCGCTGCCACTCAAGCAAACTGCCGAAGCCAGACAAACCAGAGGATGGTCTCGAACCTGGAGGTTGTGCCGGGCCTGATTATCTGAACTGCTGGAATAGATACTGGGCTTGGACGAAAACCGAGGAGTTCAAGTCGAAGATGCGGGACATCGTTCTCGCTCCCGATTTTCTTGACGGCAACTTCCTTTCCGCCGAGCACCGGGTTCCGGTCACACTGCTGAAGACGAATGCCTGTAGCCCGCTCGCAACCAATGCGATACGTGACAATGTTTGGGATAACTTTTCCTCCGAGACGTATAAGCAACTCCCGTCGGCTGGCACCGTCGCAGTAGTGAACCCAGTAACCGGAGAGCGAAAACAATATGAGTTGCCAGGCGGAGGACGGGGTTTCACGCGTCCTGCATCGCTCATAAGCGTATGGTCGACTGCTCCATTTCTGCTTAACAATAGTGTGGGTAAGAGCAGCGAACCCAAACGTGGTAAGTACGACTACGACTACAATCCCGAGCCGACAGTGCAAAAACGCATGGAGTATTTCGATGACGGGATTACAAAGATGCTGTGGCCAGAAAAGCGGGACAAAGATTCGGTGCTACACGACCAGGGGGTGATAGATCGCACGACCATCACCAGCTACCTGCGAGTAGCCTCTGGTTACGTTCCCGAAGGCATCCAAGGCTGGGGCAAGTGGCTGCTGCCGAGTGTATTTAAGAAAAGCGGACTTGAAGGAGAAAGCCCAAGCACCGAAGAGGGCGGCATTGAGATTGGTCCGATTCCCAGGGGTACTCCTGTCGGTCTGCTGGCTAACCTAATGGTCAGACCCGAAGAAAAAGACTTGTGGGGACGACTGAATCACGATCGCAAACTCTTGCACCTTCTGCTCGAGATCAAGTCCGATTTGAAAAAGCTCGGTCCGAACCCAACCGATGACGAGGCTCGCAGAGTATTCTCCCCGCTCGCTACTCAGTTGATGGAGTTAAGTAAGTGCCCGGATTATGTCGTCAACCGCGGCCATTACTTCGGCGCCGGATACGATGGAGAACCTGCTCTCAGCGATGAGGACAAGAAGGATCTAATCGAGTTTCTGAAAAGATTCTGACTTTCATACTGAATGGCTGACACGGAATTTGAATACGTTGTCATCGGTTCCGGCGCAGGCGGCGGTCCGCTGGCGGCCAACTTGGCGAAAGCTGGCTTCAAGGTATTGCTGATGGAAGCGGGCGGTGACCCATGCTCGGAAAGCGAAAACGGTCGTCTCATGTATGAAGTGCCGATCTTTCATGGCTTGTCGACCGAGTACGAGGAATGTCAATGGGATTACTTCGTCCGCCATTATTCGGACGACACCACCCAAAGCCAGGATTCGAAGTTTGTCCAGCTCGATCCGGTGAGTAAGAGTCGTGTAAATGGCATCTGGTATCCGCGTGCCGGAACACTGGGCGGCTGTACGGCTCACAATGCAATGATTACTGTGACTCCGCAGGAGCAAGACTGGAACTACATAGCGGCTGTATGCGGCGATGAGACGTGGACTGCTGCCAACATGAACAAGTATTTTGCACGCCTTGAGAATTGCCAGTACATCGCGCGTCCCGGCAGCTTTAAGTACACTCTGTACGGACTCTTCTGGTCGATCATCGCGCTGCTCAAGCGGCGCAAGGAGTGGCGTGATTGGCGTCACGGCCATGGCTTTAGGGGGTGGCTGACCACCAGTGAAGCGAATCCACACCTGGTGCTCAAAGACAAAGCCATTCTGAAACTCCTCTTCAAGGCAATCAAGCTTGCGCTCAGAACCGGGCTTGAGCATCCATTTCTTGCCCTGCTGACACGGCTTGATCCTAATGACTCGCGTAGTGGCATTGACATGCGGGAGGGCTTGGCTTTCACTCCCCTAGCCGTCGCGAATGGAAAACGAAATGGTCCCCGAGAGCTTCTGCTGAAAACTGCAGAAAAGCACCCAAACCTCACGATCTGGAAGCATTGCCTTGCCACCAAGATTCTATTTGAGGCCCCGCAGGCACCCGAGTTATTTCCAAAAGCGATAGGCGTGGAGTTCTACCAAGGTAAGCATCTTTATGAGGCTGATCCAGCGGCTCGTAAGTCAGGTTCCGGCTCTGCACCTGCCGAGCCGACCCAAGTCCGTGTCTCCCGGGAAGTGATTCTCGCCGCCGGCGCTTTTAACAGTCCTCAGCTTCTCAAGCTGTCCGGGGTAGGGCCGGAGAAGGAACTTCGCGACCTTGGAATAAACGTTATAGCTAACCTGCCTGGAGTTGGCGAAAACCTACAAGACCGTTACGAGGTCGGAGTGATCGGAGAGTTTGACAAGCCTTTCAAGTTGCTGGACGGCGCGACCTTTGCTCTGCCTGTACAGGGTACTCCGCCTGATCCTTCCTTTCTGCTTTGGAAGAAGGGCCAGGGCCTGTACACATCGAATGGCTCACTGATCGGAATATTGAAACGTTCGGAGAAAACTCGATTAGAACCTGACTTGTACATCTTTGGCCTCCCCGGATTCTTCCGCGGATACGTCCCCGGTTATTCACAGCTGTTTGAACGGTACCGCACTCGATTCACCTGGGCCGTTCTAAAAGCATACACAAACAACCGAGCAGGTCGCGTAACGCTAAAATCCAAAGACCCTACGAAGTGGCCGCGTATTGAGTTTCATTACTTCTCCGAGGGTAGCGACACTCGGGGAACAGATCTCGATGCGGTCGTCGACGGAGTCCAATTCGTTCGCGAAATGAACAAAAGCCTGGGAAGTGTCAAGGAAATCTGCCCCGGTCCCCAATATGACACTCCACGAAGACTGCGGGACTTCATTCAAAACGAGGCTTGGGGCCACCATGCTTCATGCACTAACAAGATCGGCGCTGATGACGATCCAATGGCAGTACTTGACAGTCGCTTCCGGGTTCGAAAGACGCAAGCGCTGCGCGTCGTGGATGCCTCGGTATTCCCGAAGATACCGGGATATTTCATCGTGACGGCTATCTACATGATCAGCGAGAAGGCTGCCGACGTCATCATCGAAGATGCGGGGAAGAATTCATCCGCGTCCCTATCCCATTGAACTGGCCAAAAAAACGCCCGGTCGCCGTTTCAGCGGTGAAATAAGCAGATCCGCCGCCAAAGTGCGTTGCCTGAGCGGTAGAGACGCAGAATAGCGGAGCTCTTGACTCGTTTACGACCGGACCCAGCGGTCGAGCGACGCGTGGCCTCAGACATGCGTTTCTTGATAACCTCAAAAATACCGGGGAGCGTAGCCGTTGCCTGCGATTATCAACGTCCAAAATATCTCGAAAGCATTTGGTGCGAAGCCACTTTTCGAGGATGTCTCTTTTACAGTTTCTGGGACTGACCGAATTGGGCTAATCGGCCCTAACGGTTCCGGAAAATCCACACTGCTCCGAATTCTAGCCGGCACGGAACAGCCAGACAGCGGCAACGTGGCAGTACGAAAGCGCCTCCAACTGAGCTACGTCGAACAGGATTCTAGGTTTCTCGCTGGAGTGAGCATTCGGACCGTCATCGAGAGATCGATCGAACACTCCCTGACGCCCGATACCGAAAACGGCGCCCACTTTGCAGAGACCCTGGGCCGGGCAGGTTTTGAGGATCTCGAACTGGAGGCTGCTACATTATCAGGAGGCTGGCAAAAGCGGCTGGCGATCGTCGAGGCGGTAGTTCAGACACCAGATGTTTTATTGCTCGACGAGCCCACAAATCATCTTGACCTCGCCGGAATCGCATGGCTCGAAGATCTGCTGCGCCAGGCGCCATTTGCCTGCGTGATCGTAAGCCACGACCGGTACTTCCACGAAAATGTTGTAACCGACATGGCCGAGCTTAACCGGGTGTATCCCGAGGGTCTGCTGCGCGTGCACGGGAGCTACGCCGACTTCTTGCAAAAAAAACAAGAATTCCTTCACGCTCAATCGAAGCGTCAGGAGGCTTTGGAAAACCTGGTTCACTCCGAAATTGAGTGGCTTCGGCGTGGAGCGAAAGCCCGTACCCGGAAATCCAAAGCCCGCATCGATAAAGCCGGCGAGCTGATGAGCGAACTTGCCGGCCTGCATGCCAGAACCCGCAGCGCCACCGCGAAAATTGATTTCTCAGCAACCGATCGAAAGACCAAGCGATTGATCGAACTGCAGGGGGTCGCTTGCGAAGCTGGGAATCGCACCTTGTTCGAAAGCTTAAACTTCATCGTTTCCGCCAGGATGAGGATCGGCGTTGTCGGACCCAATGGCAGTGGCAAGACAACCCTGTTGCGCATGCTGCTTGGCGAAGTCGCTCCCAGGAGCGGTGAAATTCGCCGCGCCGATTGGTTGCGCATCATATATTTCGACCAGAGTCGCCAACTCGACCTGAGCTTGAGCCTGCGCCGCGCACTCGCTCCCGAGGGAGACTCAGTCTTATATCAAGATCGCGTGATTCATGTTGCATCCTGGGCCGCCAAATTTCTGTTCAGCGGCGAACAACTGGACCAACCTGTGGAGCGGCTTTCCGGAGGGGAACGCGCTCGGGTGTTGATTGCCCAACTCATGCTGCAACCGGCCGATATTCTTCTGCTCGATGAACCCACCAACGACCTCGACATTCCTACCCTCGAAATCCTCGAGCAGAGCCTGCTCGAATTCCGTGGTTCTCTCGTCTTGGTCACGCATGATCGCTACCTCTTGGATCGAGTGTCTACCGTCGTCCTTGGCCTCGATGGTCAAGGAGGGGTAGAAAGCTTCGCCGACTATGGTCAATGGGAAATTTGGCAGACAGAACGCAGACGCGCCCGGAACGAGACCACGACCTCATCGCCGCCTATTCCAGGCTCCATTGCTCCACCTGTTCAAACACAAACGAAGCTTTCCTACCTCGAAGCGCGAGAATATGCCGGTATTGAGCAGCGTATTACCGACGCGGAGCAGAGACTACAAAGCAAACGTACCGCCCTGGAAGATCCCGCGATTGCCAGCGACGGACCCAAGCTCGTTTCTGCTCAAGCTGAATTGGAGTCGGCACAGAATGATTTGGATAAGCTCTTTGCGCGCTGGGCGGAGCTGCAGGAGAAAGCTGAGAGTTTGTCCCGTCGATGACCGAGATGAAATCGCATTGCCATCCAAGAGGGGAGGAATGGCTTCACTACACGGTGGACCAATCCGGCCTCAACCAAGATGGGCATCGAGTGTTCTTCGTCGTGGAGAAAACGCTCAAGAACGCGAGACCCTCCATCCACCGCTCTGGCGGAGGCGAAGAATCGCAGCATTGCCGCAACGAGTTCCGCTGATCCAGTTTTGTGAGCGCCTAGTCCTGCACCGCCGCTGTGACGAATCCGATAAATCGGCGGATTCAATGGCAACCGATTGATTTTGCATCCCCTACAAGCCAAAAAAGAAGCCCGCTGACCTAGCGGGCCGAAGGGGGAGGGTCTTAACTTGAGCCAGAAAACGGCTAAGAACCGTTCTGGCAGACTCCCAGGGATTCACTCTGAAACGTGAATTCATTGTTCACGGACGTACTCGTCGGCGCTCCGAAGTACGGCAATGTCACCAGATCCTGCAACTCGTAACTGAATCCGTTGCTACCCGTAAAGGGAAAATCGCCGAAGTTCGCAGTGTTTTCGAGTGGATCTCCGTTCTCCAGAATCCCGCACGGCGTGTTATTCCCGTTAATATTCACAACCAGCGGATCGTCGGCCCATTCCCCGATTTCATGCGAAAGGGCCGAAACGTTCTGCGAGAAGGTGGGATGGTCTACGTATGTGGCGTGCGCATAAGATTGCGGTGCGCTCACCAGCCCGGTCGAGCTGTGATATCCCCCGATGCAGCACTGGCCGTTCTGCGTCAGATAGACGTCATAAGTCAAAAAGATCGGGAGGGTGTTCGGAGTAATCCCCAATTTCGTAATCAGCGCTTGGAGCTGGGAATCGAACCAGTTTATGTCCACCAATCCCGCTGTAAACCCGAACACGGATCCAGTTTTGCCGGAACGGGATGGAGGACTCAGCGTCTGTTCTGAGAGCACCGTTGGCCCTCCCAGCAGCAGGTGATACCCGGTGTGAGTCTGCACCGTGCCCCAAAAGTTTGCCCGCTGGTAGGCATCGATGTATTGAGTGGTCCCCATGCTCACGCCACCCGAGGTAAACGGGATTCCGCTGAACACTGGCGATTGAACGGTATTAGCGGTCACCGAGTTCCCGTTGGAGAGAACCTTTGCTGGATCGTATGTCGCTCCGCCATTCCGGCCCTTTCCGGCAATGACAATCTTGATCGGAATGATTTCTACTTGAACCGTTGTGGACGTACCCGTCGACGGCGCTGTCCCCACCATGTTGTAGTTGTAGGTCGTTCCCTGATGGGTGAACGATCCATTCCAGGTTTGAAGCGGGGTCGCCGCAGCTTCAATGGTATTTTTCGGACTGCGGAGCTTTCCCGGGAATCGGGTGAACATCGCTCGCTCGTTGCCGGGTGCCATCTGTGTTTCTTGCGCAGCCATGCTGACTGTTAGACCGAGCACCGCAAGCAGGAGCATGCCAAGTATTTCGATTCGTACTACTTTCATGAAATGAATCCTCCTTGAGTCTATTCCCCTCGAACAGACACTTGCGAGACCGAAGTCGGGTAATTGGAAAGCAAGTCCTCTCGGATTGGACGAAAGCGGCATCAGTCGGCCATTCTGAGCTCTTCGGCAAGAACTTGTCAATGTGGAAGTTTGACCGCGACAAACCTGTGTGCGGGGAAACCCTTTCATCCGAAATATACGCGTCGCCGAAACTGTGTAATCGGTCAAAAACTTTGCATCTTTTGCTCGCCTCCAGATAGGTGGCCTCACTTTCTGCGGGCTAGTGATGAAAAGAAATGCAGGGGCCTTATGCCAAACCGCATGTCTTGCGTGCAAACGAGAAAGCCACCCTTTACAAGGGTGGCTGCGCTTACTGTGGGTTCGGCAGCGCTCCAGTACTTCCGCATTGGCCTGTGCCGGTGCCATGAGTCAAAGCGAACGGCGGTTGCTCGTCAAAGCAGAGGAATGAGTAAACCTTGGCAGGAAGGATTAGTGCATTCCAGTTGCTGTTCAGAATCGCGAAGCTGTCATTGCCATTGATCGACCAGTAGGTCCAATTCAAAGGTGGCAAAGTATACCCAGGGTTATTGGAGGACGTTAAGGTGTAGCTGCTGTTGATGAAGTTCACCATGTCGGTGAACCACTGTCCCTGCGAGCCAGGACCACTCGAATTGATGTCGCTGCTGCTGGTTCCCGTACCAAATTCGCCGATCCAAACTGGGGTTGAATTGTAGGGGGTCGCGCCGGTGTTGCCCCAAGGATAGGAACTGTGTCCCGGCCACACGGGATTAATTTGCCCGAGATCGATAAAGGCCCAATGCGACGTCCATATGTCGGCCAAACTGTGCGGTGAGCAGCCGCTGACGTAACAAGTGTCCGTTGTAAACCAGGGCTGCTGAAACAAGCTCGGGCCGTAGTCGTGAGCGGAATAAGCGAGTTGGTTGCTGATCGCGGTGCCGAGAGAACTGGCATTGCCACCCGCGTTCAGAACGACTGGCGCGCCGGGATTGCTCGCGTTGCCATTGATTCCCTGCAACTGGCCGCCGTCCCAGTAGAAGTCATAGGGGCCGTTGGACGGTGTTCCGGTTGCTGTCGGATATTGCGAGATCCCCTCAACGAAAATGATCGGCAAGTCCCACCCGTGGGCGTTCGCTTCGCCGAGGATGTCATCACCCGCTCGTTCTGCCGCAAGGCGCCAGTCGTGGCAAGTTGAACCTGAAACGCATGTGACTGAGAACGGATTGGGATTGGGGTTGACGGTTGGATCAATGCCGTCACCGGACCCCCATGTCGAGCCGCCAAGGTAGTTGCACCCGCTGTGGCTGCACACCGTATGAGGTTCGTTGCGCAGGTCGTAACCGATAACGATCGGGAAACCGTCGGATGCCAAGTAATTCACCGCGATGGTGTCGGTCGCACCTTGGGTTTGCGCGGTGCCATGTACCCAGTCGATGACGTGGACCCAGTCGTTCGTCCAATTCGATTCCGGGTAGTTGTTGTTGCCGCTGACGAAGTACCAGAGTCCGTTGGCTTCGGTCGAATTGCCAGCCTCAGAGCGATGGTTGTCGATCACGAAATGGAGGCCGATCGAGCCGCCGTAGTTCAGGACCATCGCCAGAATGTCGCGGGCATGTTTGCCTTTGCAAGTGGGGCAAAGTCCTACATAGTGATTGGAAGGAACCGGATCAGTTTCCCACATCTGGTTCGAGTACGGCAGGCGGATAGTGTTGAACCCGTTCTGCTTAATTTCGTTCAGGATGAATTTGTAGTCCTGTGCCCAGAGGCCGCTGGGAGTGAACGCTGTGGTTTCGGCACCGTACCAGTTGACGCCGCTGAACGCGTAGGTACCACCGGAAGGATTCACGATTTGGGTTGCATTGGTGTGCCATCCAGTTGCGCTGAGCGGAGTAACTGCCAGCAGAAAAACAAGGACTGGGAAAAGACGCAGAAAGCGGGGGATCGCAACCGACGAGGTTTGCGGCATTTTCTTACTCTCCTTTTCTGTTTAAGATCAGCCCACGGAAGGAGATCACACCCAAAAAACGCCAGCAGCATACACCAGGAAAGTAGAAGATGCGCAAGAAAATGCAAGTAGTTCCATTTTTCGGAATTTCGTTTGCATATCCTTGCCCTGGCTGGTTGAAGGAGAAGAGCAAAAATCCGTTTGCGAGGTTTGCGCGACGAAAATACATTTCAGCACGTGATGAAGTGCCGCCATTCAAAGTGTGGCCCCACTTTGTTACAGCTAAACGAAAACTTCGCCGGGCAGAGCAGTCAGTGTACGGCTGGCGAGCGTGTTCTGAACCGTCCGCCTCGGCAGCGACGATGCAGGATCAAACTGCCTGCGCTCCATTCGAAGCTGAAGAGTACGCTCAATCGCTCTTAGGTCCATCATCTCGACCGGGGTGAAGATGGTCGAAGCGCAGCCCTGCGATCCCGCGCGACCAGTACGTCCGACCCGGTGGATAAAGTCTTCCGCCAAAGTCGGCAAATCGTAGTTGATAACATGAGCAACGTCGTCAACATGCAAACCGCGCGCTGCAATATCGGTTGCAACCAGGACTTGATATCGCCCTTCCTGGAATCCATTGAGTGCGTGGTTGCGTTGGGACTGGGAGCGATCTCCATGGATCATCGCCGCGCTGAAGCCTTCACGAATGAGCTCCCGAGCGACGCGTTCAGTGCCCCGTTTCGTGCGGGTAAAGATCAGGGTTTGTCCTACCTCCGTGCCCAGTAGTTCGCGAAGCGATTCCATCTTCTGCTGGGGACGGGCCTCGTAGGCTCTCAATTTGACACTCGTCGCCGGCTTTAGAACCGAGCCCAGAGCGATGCGCAATGGTTGGCGAGTGTACTCTTTCACCAGCCGGGCAACCGACTGTTCCATGGTCGCCGAGAAACACAGCGTCTGCCGATTGTCGGGCAGTACCGCCACAATGCGCCGGATTGCGGGAAGAAAGCCCATGTCCAGCATCCGGTCCGCCTCATCGAGCACGAGAACTTTTGCCCCGCGCAGATTGATTAGCTTGCGGTCAATAAAGTCCTGCAGACGTCCCGGGGTTGCAATAATTAGGCGCGATCCGTTGCGGAGCGCCTGAATCTGCTTCTTCTCGGAAAGCCCCCCAACGATCAAAGCTGCTTTCTCGAGGCGCTTGCCCCGCAGCTGCTCATATTGCTCCTCCACTTGGATCGCGAGCTCCCGTGTAGGCAGAAGCACGAGCGCACTCGGCAGTGGCAAGGCGTCACGATTCAGCATCTCGATCACCGGAATTAGAAATGCCAGTGTTTTGCCGGTGCCGGTTTGGGCGGTTCCGATGATGTCTTTGCCTTCGAGGGCGGGAGCTATTGCCTGCGCCTGGATAGGGGTTAAGTTTGTGAATTGGGATGCTGCCAGCTTCTGCTGCAGGACAGCAGAAAGCGGCAGTTCTCTAAAAGTGGTCATTCGAATTTGTTTCCTTCTGGAGGGGCCTATTGTCACTCACACAGGAGTTCCCATGCCGCTCACGTTCCATTTAGCTTGGGCTCTGAATTTATCGGAAGGCAGGAAAGGCGGAGGTGAGGCTGACCCGAAAGAGAGGATCCCGCATGAACAAGCAAACCGTACAAAGCTTCATAAACAGTATACCAGACCAGTTTTTCGCCTGTGCCCAGACTTGAAATTGACGCCCGGCCCGTGCTGAAAAAGTGGTTTTCTAGTATCACGATAGGGTAAGGTTAAGTATTCAAATGTTGTGTGGAGGTGTTTCGTTGGCAGAAGTTCGACTGCAAGAAGGTGAGTCCATTGAAAGTGCTTTGCGGCGCTTTAAGCGGAAGGTGCAGACGGAAGACATCATTAAGGAAGTAAAGCGTCACTCCTTCTATTTGAAGCCCGGTGCCAAGCGCCGTGTAAAACAAGCTCTGGCGAGAAAGCGTGCCCGGAAAAAGATCCGCAGAGAGCCGGACTAAGCTATCGCTTCGCGTTTTCGACGATCTGAAGCGTGCGAAGTCCGCGGCGACAGGGACATCATTGTGATCGGCGGCTCATCTGGTGGCGTCCGGGTGATCTAGTCGTTTTCTTCGACTTTTCCGGGCAGACTCGTCAGCAGCGAAGGTTGCAGGATTCTTACATCCCATGCAGCGGGTCGACTTCCCTTCTTTCGCCGCTTGAACCGATGGCTCGATCTGTCGACGGTCCGGTGGGTTGCCCTTAAATAGCACGACGTCCGCACCTCGCGCGTTCTTGGAATGAAGCGCCGATCGGCACTCTGAAATTCCTTAAACCGCGCCTATCATTTCCAATGCGTTCTTCAATCGCGGCCCATTTGAACAAGACGGGCCTTACCTTCTTCTATTTAGCATCGATGTTCCCCGGCCCCCTCCCTTTGTGAATATTCGTTCTCGGGATGACATGATAGTCAGGGCTGGTTGAGCGCGCGGCTGCGACATCAGACACGAATCTGCCTGATGTTTGTCGCAGCCAAGCGATTGCCGGGGAGACATGCATGCTGGTTGAACTCCTAATGCCGGCTGAGAGGCGGAGCATGAGCAATCGATTGGGGCGGAAGTCATTCACGGGCGGTTTGGGAGCGGCAGTCGTAATCGTATTGTTGGGAATGGCAGCAGTTGCCCAGAGCGGTCCCCTGGTGCTGGAGCGGGATGGCCGCGTGATTTCGCTCGAGCCCTATGCCCCAAACATTCTGCGTGTGACCCTGAGCACCGACACGGCCGGTGCGACCGGGACTCCGGGATTTGGATTTGTGGCAACGCCGTCAGCCTCAGGGTGGACGCGCGAGCGGGATTCCGAAGGCGGCGACGTGTTCCGATCAGCGCGACTGGTGGTACGTGTAGCCCCAGGGGACCTCTCGGAGGAACAGCGACCTCGACCGATGCCTCTGGACGACCTCAATAATCAGCTGCGCGACGAGTACTTCGGAGGTGGAGCAGATCGCGGGCCGCATAATGATGCGCTGCAGGTGACAACGACCGCTGGCAGGATCCTGGTGCACATGCGTAGCTGGATGATGACGCCAGAGCATGCGGAAGGGGGACAAGCGGGCGCGAAAAGCTATCGAGTTACGGCCACATTTGATTCGCCGACCGACGAGCACTACTACGGATTGGGTCAGCAACAGAAGGGATGGATGGACCTCCGCGATCACCAGATTCGCTGCTGGCATGATTACGGCGCAATCGGCGGCGAAGACGTCTGTGTCCCGTTCATGGTTTCGACTCGCGGTTATGGACTTATTTGGGACAATCCATCGAAAACAACGGTGGATCTTGGATTCAACAATCGCAACGTGTGGTCATCGGATGTGGGAGACCGCGTGTCGTATTTTGTAATCGCGGGCGAGACCAGCGACGAGATTTACCAGGGTTACCGTCTTCTCACAGGTGCGACTCACCTGCTTCCGCGTACGACGTATGGATACATCCAGAGCAAGGCAATCTATCCGACGCAAGAACAAATTCTGGATGTGGCAAAAGGCTATCGTGATAGGGGAGTTCCGCTCGACGTGGTTGTGGTGGACTTCCTGAACATGACCAGGCAGGGCGAAATGGATCTTGACCCAAAACGTTGGCCGGATCCCGCCACGATGAATCGTCAACTGCACGCGATGAATGTAACAACCCTGTTGAGCGTATGGCCGCACTTCGCGCCGGGCACCCAGTTCTACGATATGCTCCTCAAGAATGGCTGGCTGATCCATACACCGGATGGAAAGCCGGACATGGGGTGGACCAAGGATGTTATCGGGCCGAATCTCGATACAACGAATCCTGAGGCGGCGAAGTGGTGGTGGGAGAAAATTCGCGACCGATACGTAAAGCCATATGGATTTGACTACCTGTGGCTGGACGAAACTGAGCCCGACATTGATCCGGCGAACGACATGTTCTGGGTTGGTTCGGGGACGCGTTTTTACAACGTCTTTCCCCTGTTTCACACCGCGTCCGTCTATGAAGGCTTCCGGCGGGATTTTGGAGACAACCGGAGGGTGATGATTCTTTCGCGCGCCGCTTACCTGGGTGCACAGCGCAACGGTACCGTCTTCTGGTCGAGTGACATCGTTTCAACTTGGGACATGCTCAAACGCTCGATCCCCGCAGGGCTGAATTTCACCGCGAGCGGTATGCCTTATTGGGATACAGATATTGCTGGGTTTTTCTCGCCGGCAATTCCCGGGGACTACCACGCCGAACACAAACCGCTGATCGAAGGCTCCGACGTGCGGGCCACGATTGGGAACTATGAGGACTACCCAGAGCTGTTTGTGCGGTGGTTTGAATGGGGCACGTTTCACCCGGTGATGCGTGCCCACGGAGAGAGAAATCACAATGAGGTGTGGTCTTACGGCAAGCAGGCTGAACCCATTTTGACGAAGTACCTCAAGCTCCGCTACCAGCTTCTTCCATACACATATTCCGTTGCATATCACAGCTACCAGACGGGCGCACCCTACATGCGGGCTCTGTTCATGGATTTTCCGGGTGACCCCAAGGCATTAAATATTCCCGATGAATTCATGTACGGCCCGGCTTTCCTCGTAGCCCCGGTGACGGAACAGGGTGCGACGAATAGGACGGTGTATCTGCCAGCCGGTTGTGACTGGTACAACTTCTGGACCAATGAGCGCTTGCATGGCGGCCAAGCGATTACGGTGAATGCCCCGATTGATATATTGCCGCTGTTTGTAAGAGCGGGAAGCATCGTACCGCTTGGATCAGAAGTGCAAAGCGCGCAGCAGCCGCAAACCATCGCTTCCGTACGGGTGTATCCGGGAGCGAATGGTAGCTTTACGCTTTTTGAGGACGACGGGAAAACCTATGCCTACGAGAATGGCGGCGGCTTCCTCACGACGTTGACCTGGGAAGACTCCGCGCACCAGCTGAAACACCAGGGCGCGGCGGCGTGGAACAGACCGGATCGCTCGGTCGTAACCGTCGTAGGCGAGTGAACGATCGTCGCCGTGCCTCGCTTGCCGAAGCGTTCAAATAATCCGCTGTAGAATCATAGTTGGTTCGGCTGATGCAGAGCTCAAAGCCCCTCACGGCGTTTGCCTTGATCCTGATGCTAGGATTTGGGGTTCCCTTGCCCTGCTCTGGATCGCTGGCGGGCAACATCATTTCTACTCAGACGACTATGCCGGAAAATTGTCACGGCCATCGTCACTTGCCCAGTCCTCCCCATCGGTGCTGCCACACCGGTGATCACATCCCGGCTGCAACCCCGGTTGCTTCCACCCCTGTGGATGTCATGGCTTGCACTGAATATGCCAGCGCTTTTGTAGCCATACAACCTGTGCACGCGACCAGTTCTGGAAGCGGCGAAAACGATTCTCCTCCCTCACGTCCTCTTGTCCTTCGAATCTGATCTTCTATCCTCGTCATTGTTGCGCGTGCCGCACGAACGTGTCGGCTCGAATGCCATGGTTCGCTAAAACACTCAACTAATTCCCGAGGAATGGAATGTCAGGCAGAAAGACCGTTTACGTTTGTGCCCTATTGCTCTTTGCAGGTCCTTTTCGCACCCGGGGACAGCAACTCCCGGTAAGCCAAGGTTCACAACAGCAGATGCCCGGAATGCAGATGCCCTCGCCGAAGTCGCCGCCGTCGGAACGACAGGCGAACCCACAACACGTGCATGGAAGCATGAGACCAAAACCAACCACATTTATCGCGACTATCACCCAACACGCCACATCGGGTACGAGCGCCGAGCCAAACTCGACGCCTATGCCGATGCTCATGACGATGAAACGCGATTGGATGTTGATGTTTCATGGTGAAGCCTTCCTAAACGTTTTGCAGCAAAGTGGCTCGCGTGGTTCAGACAAAGTCTTTTCGACTAATTGGTTCATGCCCATGGCCCAACGCGAACTAGGGCCGGGGACGTTCACCGCCCGCCTGATGCTGAGCTTTGAGCCGGGAACTGTGAGCGGGCAGTATTATCCCGAAGTTTTCCAGCAGGGCGAAACTGCTTTTGGCAAACCCATTGTGGATGGCCAACACCCGCATGATTTCCTTATGGAACTGGCGGCTTTGTACGATTTGAAGTTGGGAGAGAACGGTCTTTTTTCTTTTTACATTGCGCCCGTGGGCGAACCGGCGATGGGCCCGACTGCATATCCGCATCGCGCCTCAGCTTCGGAAGATCCGCTTGCCCCGCTTGGGCACCATTTGGAAGACTCGACGCATGTCGCCGACGATGTCATCACGACCGGCCTCACTTATAGGATTGCCCGCTTCGAAGCATCGGGATTTCACGGTCGCGAGCCGGACGAGTTCCGATGGGACATTGACTCAGGAAGGATCGACTCGTGGTCGATTCGAGCTACCTTAAACCCGGCCCCGAATTGGAGCGGGCAATGCTCGTTCGCGCATTTGACTAGTCCTGAAGCCCTGCATCCGAACGAAGTTGTTGACCGCGTGACTGCGTCAGTGATGTATAACCGTCCGATCGGTCGCGGGAATTGGGCTAGCACCCTGCTTTGGGGCCGCAATCACAATTCGGATGGCTTGGCGTGGAACGGCTATCTGGCGGAAACCACTTTGCGATTTGCAGAACAGAACTACGTCTGGGCACGCATCGAAAACGTTGACCGCACGAACGAATTGCTCTTGCGGAACATTCCTGAACCGCCGAACTTCAAGGAGAGCATTATTGGTCGCGCCCAAGCCTATACGGCCGGATACGACCGCAATTTCATGCTTCCGCACCTAGCGATCGCGCCAGGTGCACAGCTGACTATTTACTCAACCCCGGACGCTCTTAAAGCACAGTACGGAGGCCATCCTGTCGGCGTAGTACTGTTTCTTCGCGTACGGCCGATGGGCCGGCAACATTGAAGGGGCAAACCGTTTTGTATGCGAGCCTTGGGACGAACTGTTGTTTGAAAAGTTCGCGGCATCTTACGAACATTTACGTTGCTTTACCAATTCTGACGTGTTGCAGGGCATGGAGATGATGTTGTAAAGCCAGAACTTAGGATATTGGGGGCCCACAGCAGCACCGCTCAGCGTCCAGGTCAGGCGACTGAAATACGGATGGCTTGTGCAACCAGGGAACCGCAAGGAGAGATGAGATGACAGTCAAACCATTGATGAAGGCCGCTTATGCCGTCCTAGCCATCGGGTTGTTGGGTGCGGCGGTATCGACGCCGGCACAAGAAGGGGGTCGAGGTGAGGGAGGTGATCATCGCCACGGGCACATGATGAGTCCGGAGGACCGATCGGAACGATTGACGAAGGCTTTGACTTAAGCGACGAGCAGAAAGGCAAAGTGCTCTCCATCCTTCAAGATGAACAGAAGCAAATCGAGGCGATGCACTCCGATTCCCAGTTTGTCGCGTGATGACCGGTGGTCGAAGATGCGGGAAATCCACGAGAACACAACCACTCAAATCAAGGGCACTCTCAATTCCGACCAAGCCAAGAAGTTCAGCGAGATGCAGCAGCAAATGGAGCAGCGGCGTGAACAACGGGGAAACAACAGCAAGGACAAGGCTCCACCTCCTCAGTAAAAACGATTTGAATTTGCCTAGGGCCGCCGCAGCGGCCCTCTTTTGCGAATGCAACACGCTCTTGAGTTCGTACACCGGCTCTCTGGATGTGCAGCCGAAATTGGATGTATACCCCCACGCGCTTTCAGAGCAAGAAAACGCACCGGCGGTGCGGTGGGCAGCGGGATCATCCTCGCCTGCTTGCTCCTGGCAAATTCTGTTCCTCTACATGCTCAAGCTGCCAATCCTCCCTCCCCGGAAGGAACGATCCGCGGGATGGTGAAGTCCGGGAACATACCCGTTCCGGGCGTTACGGTCACGGCGACAAATGAATCGACAAACGAAAAAGCCACCGCGTGGACGAACGTGGATGGCAGGTACGAACTACGTGTGCATAGCTTTGGTCATTTTGTCATCAGCACTCAGATGATCGCATTTTCTCCGGCAAAACAAGGGGTCCTGCTGAATGCAAATGTCCGCGATGCAGCCGTCAATCTCGAGTTGGTCCTCGCGTCGCGGGTGCACACCCCCACAACTCCCTCCGAACACCCTGAGAGTGCCGCAACCCACCGGCCAAACCTCAGGAACAGATCTGGGTTTCAAAGTCTATCCGTAATGCAAAATGAAAGTGGCCAAGACACCACCGGCGAATCGGGCGCAGCCGCACTCGTCCCGGAGGGCTTGCCGGTTCCTGGGATGGTTGAGGCCGGCGCAACCGAATCGATTTCTATCCTCGGAAACAGCGTGAATTCTGGTCCTGCGATGAACGGAACGGAATTTCAGCAACAATTCGGAGAGAACCCTCTGCCGGATGCTCTGGGCGCTGGCGGCGGCTTCGGAGGCGGTGGTTTTGGCGGTCCAGGAAGTCTGGGCGGCGGTTTCGGAACAGGCGGGGGGAGAAGATCCGGCAGGCGAGGTTTGGATGTGAATCGCCCCCACGGGCCCATATATTACGGCGTCGGAGACTCAGCGCTGAATGCTACGCCGTACGCCCTCGGAGGTGAACCAGCCGCGAACCCGGAGTACGTACTGCACAGCTTTGGAGGGTCCGTCGGCGGACCGCTAAATATTCCGAAGATCTACCATGGTGGCCAGAAAACTTTTTACTTTGTGAACTACAACGGCCGCCGCGGTGAATCGCCGTTTGATCAATTCTCGACGGTGCCGACTTTGCTCGAGCGTCAAGGAAATTTCTCCAAGACGATCTACCCGTCGGACTTAAATGCAGGGCAGCCCGTGCAAATTTTCAACCCTGCAACCAACACGCCTTTTGCCAACAACACGATTCCCTCGATCAATCCGGTCGCACAAGGATTATTGCAATACATCCCCCAGCCAAACTTGCCCGGCACTTTCCAGAACTTTCATTACGTCACCGCGTCGACGAACAATAGCGATGATCTCAATATCCGGGTGAACCGGAACTTCGGCGCGGCTCCACAACGTGGACGGGGCCGGTTCGGCCAACGTAATACTTTGGCCTTCGGGCTTCACTTTCATAATGCCGACGCGAATCTAACCAATCCCTTTCCAAGCCTAGGAGGCGCGGCCGGCGCGAGAAGTTTCGATGTGCCAATCTCCTACGCGCGCAGCTTTGGACGAGTGACCAACATCGTGCGTTTTGATTTCAATCGCAGCCGCACACGTACGCAAAATCTATATGCCTTCAGTCAGAATGTGGCCGGAAGTCTGGGAATTACCGTTACCGGCGGATTACCGTCAGGCTAAAACGCGGCGACCTGAAGATACAATACCGCCGGGGTTACTATGCCCCGGCCGACTATAGACATGCGAACGGCGACGACCGCGAGCGACGGCTCGAGGGTGAGCTTGCATCCGAATTGCCAGCGACCGATCTCCCTCTTTACATGGGGTTAGCGTACTTCCGTTGGCAGGGTAATAGATTCGCGATTCCAGTTTCGCTGGTTGTCCCCGGTTCAGAAATTCCCTTCACTCGCAGCAGCGACCGCGACAAAGCAGCCCTTGACGTAATTGGCATTGCGCTTGACGCCAGACAAACGGCAGTGAGCAACATTCGCGACACGGTGAAACTCGCAGTCAATGCCTCTGCCGAGGTTCGGCGCAAGAATGTTCAGTACAACACCGTGCTCCTTCTGCCTGCGGGGAAATACCATTTGAAATTCGTGGTCCGCGAAAATCAGACCGGTCGGATGGGCTCATTTGAGACGATCTCAACGTGCCCGATCTAAAGACGGCGCCCCTAAGAATGAGTTCTGTAGTCCTGGCTAGCCAAACGCAGCCGGCAAAAACTAAGGGCAATAATCCCAATCCTTTGATTCACGACGGCGCGGAAATCATTCCGAACGTGACCCATGTTTTTTCCGTGGCACAGCACTTGCTCCTGTATTACGAAATCTATGATCCCGGCCACCTGAGGGAACCTTCTGCAATCCGGGATGGCAAACCAGGCGTGCATCTACTGAGCAACGTGTCCTTCTTTCAGGGTGCCGTGAAGGCCTATGAAAGCTCCCTGGTTGAGGTCTCGGGCGCAAATGCGCACGAACGCGACGCCGCGGTATTCCAGTTAGATGTTCCTCTCAATTCTCTAAAGCCCGGATTTTACATCTGTCAGGTCAACATCATCGACGATGTCTCGGGACACTTCCTGTTTCCAAGGTTCGCTCTGCTGGTTAGGCGCTGAGCAATTCGTTCCACTTGTTTTTGCCGCGTCGAGTCGGCCACGATGCGATTTCTTAGAGCAGCTATAGAACCGCGATAGTCGGGAACAGACACTTACAGATATAGCTGCAGCAATCGGCAGAGCGCTTGAGGAAAGCGCGCTCTGACAAACTTTCCTGTTGCAAAAAATGTGAAGTCATGCCATGTTAGGAGATCTTCTTACGAAAGGACGCCCCACATTGGTGGATTTTGAAAGCAAATCGCTAAGCGGGCAACATCAGCCGACTACTCGACTGAGTTGCGATAGGGCGTCACTCCGGTCGCGCTAACCGATCCTCGGCGCTCTTTCCGCACAATTGAGAACTTAGCTGGGTGATGAAGGTCGCGGTTTCTTCGACTATCGACTAAGTCGCTGCCGCTCAATTTCCCAGCACTGACTACCTGTTCAGTGGTGATTGGCCACGAATACTTCTTCGGATGAAGTTGCCCTTCGGGGCTGCGGGTTCGAATCCCCATGGGCGAAAGCCCTGAGGTGGCGCTTGCGCCCTGATCAGGTTACTTGACTGCGAGGGCAAAATGTTGACCGCGCCAGGAATTGTATTGATTGACCCGAAGTTCCCGCACAACCTGGGAGCCACGATCCGTGCGTGTTCCTGTTTTGGATTCGAATCGCTGATTTGGACGGGCTCGCGGATCGAGCTTTCGAAATGCGACCGGCTTCCTCGCGAGGAACGAATGAAGGGATACAAGAGTGTGCGTTTCATAAATCACGCGCGGCCATTCGACCTGTTTGGGGAAGTCACACCCGTTTGTGTGGAGGTCTTCGAAAATAGCGAAGCGCTGACAACCTTCGTGCACCCCGAGAATGCGGTGTACGTGTTCGGACCGGAAGACGGCAAGGTGCCGCAAGTCATTCGGGGCCTATGCCATCGATTCGTACACATTCCGGCGCACTTCTGTTTGAACTTGAGCGCAGCGGTCAACGTAGTTCTGTCGCATCGCTTGATGTCGCGTCAGTTGTCGGGGGTGGAACCACTGTTACCTCTTCGTGAAATGCTGCACGAGGTCCGGGGAGAGGTTCTGACTCCCTCAACGGATGCAGTGGGATGGGATGGCAAGTAGTAAGTCAGCAAGCTTCGCCGGTGGTGAAAGAGAAGAGATACTTCGCCCAACTGAAGACGCGCAGGGAAGCAAGGCCTGCGCCGGGGATCGGAACTGCTGGGAGCGAGGCGTAGGCCTCTAGGGGAAACTCCCAGGGGAGATCGCGCCCCGAGTCCTCTTCTCGTCGGTTCCCCGGCGAATTTTTTGAACTGGTTTGGCCGGTGATGAAGACTACGGTTACTTCGCCTTAAACGAGGGGTGGTCGCAGGTTCGATTCCTGCCACGGAAATTATGTCCGTGTAGCTCAGTGGTAGAGCACCTATATCCGTTGTCGTTTGTTCCCCGGCCAATGAGTTTGGGGGGGTTCTTTAAGTCCGGCTTGTGCCGGTTAGAAAGCAAATATGTGGGGAATTCTGAAAAGTGTGCTCACCGGCCGGAATGAGTTCGCATCCGGCGGCCTGCTACTCATGGTCATCGGTGGGATCAGCGTTTGGTTGCGAGCCGTGCCTCAACGTATCTGGGACTGGATCGTCGACCAAACGACCATGACGATCACAGTGAAGGACGATGATGCGGCTTTTTCATGGGTCAAGGAGTGGTTTCTTGAGCAGAAATTTCTGCAGCGAATCCGTCGCGTGGACCTGGACACAACAGTTCGCAACGAGCGAATAGCGATGATTCCTGCACCTGGAAAACACTGGTTCTGGTATGGAGGCAGGCCTTTTGAGGTGTGGTTTTACCGGACCGAGAGCACACATGAACGGAGCGGCAGGCGAGTCGAGTCTCTGACGTTCCGAACCCTGGGAAGAAATCGAGTTTCTCTCGAAAGCTTCGTCGAAGATGTCGTGCATTGTCACCTTAAAAGGCAAGGCGTGCAGTCGTATCTGTACATTTACGACGATGGATGGGACTACGTTGGGGGCTACTCGCCACGTGGATTGGCCTCGGTGGTTTTGCAACCTGGGGAGAAGGAGCACTTGCTGCAAGACGCAGCGCAATTTCGAAGATCGAAAGAACGATATGAACAGCTGGGAGTTCCTTACCATCGAGGCTATCTGTTCTATGGGCCGCCCGGAACGGGAAAGACCTCTTTGGTCTCGGCGTTGGCGGCACACTTTGGGCTGTCGATCTACGTCATCAATCTCGCGGAGTTCAACGATCGCAGTTTGATGAAAGCAGTCAATCAGGTGCCGGCGAATTCTGTCATGTTGTTTGAAGACATTGACTGCATGCGCGGAAGTCAGTCTCGCGAAGGACCCGGCTCAGGAGAAGCAAATCGCGAAACAACAACTCTGAATGCGAAGGAGAATGCGCCCCCAAGCGGCGTCACGCTCTCTGGGTTGCTGAATGTGCTGGACGGTTTTCATGCTCCGCATGGTGTGCTGTTTGTAATGACAACGAATCACGTCGAGAAGCTGGACCCGGCGCTACTGCGTCCGGGGAGGATCGATTACAAGCTTTTCTTGGGCAAGGCAACCGATCCGCAAAAAGCGGAGCTCTATCGGAGGTTTTTCCCTGATGCATCGGAACTAGAAGCCCGAACCTTTGTCGAAGCTTCTCGATCCGCAGAAACGATGGCGGAGTTTCAAGGTTTGCTCTTGGCACTGGAGCTGAAAGACGATCGCTTGCATCCGGTGGCTGCAAGTCACGGAATCCTAGTGTAAAGAATCGCCGGTGGCGATGTGCAACCGTTCCTTCGAATGGGGCGGGTTGGAATCCCGCCTCGGCCCTACGCATGGTGTGGCGCAGTGACCGCCGCCGGTGCGCTCGAGAAACACTCCGGGAGTGTTCGCAGCGGATTACGCCGAGGTTTTGTCACAGTGAAAGCACCAGCTGATCGAGGATAGATCGCTCAGAGAACATCGAACGCTCTTTCGAAAGGAGGCCGCCCATGGCCCGACTCAACACACTGAATCTCAACCCTGCAACTCGTACGCATGAAGGCACGCCCGCACGGCACATCTCTGCCGCGATGCAACTGCGACGTTCGGTGCTCGCCTGCCTGCTTTGGGAGAGCCAGTTTTATGAGGATGGGGTCGAAATCACCGGTCGCATTAGCGAACTGGTTCCGAAGGTTGCGGCTGAACAAGTGGCCGGGCTCGCCATCGAAGCTCGCGAGCAGATGAAGCTGCGTCATGCGCCTCTTCTGCTTGTTCGCGAGATGGCTCGACACCAAACGCACCGTGGGCCGGTTTCGGAGACTCTCGCACGCGT
>Ga0157372_10000262_pt1 | contig 58244 bp, 34 predicted proteins | sample C55metaG_FD_115307 | JGI IMG/M metagenome (GOLD analysis project Ga0157372, IMG submission 115307) | Corn rhizosphere microbial communities from Kellogg Biological Station, Michigan, USA - C5-5 metaG | ecosystem: Host-associated > Plants > Roots > Rhizosphere > Soil | place: USA: Michigan... | reverse complement strand
TTTTACCGGCCAGGAGCCCGAAGCCCGCCACCTGCTGCACTACACCGAACAGCAACGCAAAATCACCGAAGACCTCATAGCGCAACTGTACAGCCAGGGTCGCAGCCTGCGCACCATCTCGGCCGAGACGGGTATTTCTTATGGGACGGTATTCAGGGCCGTGAAAAGATTAGAAAGAGAACAGCGTTAAGCTGAAAGCTTACACATATTTTTGGACGAAGTTGAAAACTTCAACCAGTGATGGGGCTATGCCTGTAAAGGCACAAGTATGCCAATGCTCAGGCTCACGCTGCATACTTGCGCCAGGATTGGGGGAAGTTAAAAGCGATACAAAAAGGTACCTGCAGACAAATACAAAGAAAAGGTAAAATTTGACGACACGTTAGAGGAGATGCTAAAGATACCAATAAATACCAAGGCAGAATCTAAGAAGTAATATTTTCAGTATTTACTTTTGGATAAATTTGGTGCTCATAGTCAAACCAGACCAAATGGAATATTCCATAATTTCCAAAGAAACCAACAATTCGAGGCGCTTCTTGGGTCACATTATCGGTGTAAACCTCAATTTGATAAAGCGTTGGAAGTTGATCTCTCTCGTATGCGTTTGTTACCTTCACATTTAGTGTCTTTGCCAATGCAGTAAACAACCATTTTCTTTTTTCAGCGTAGTCTATACTATGAAATCTGTAAAAATCTCTTTTTTCTCCCTGTATATCAGAAACTTTAACCCCCGATATTTCTTGTTTTAAATAATAAAGTTCATGATAATCTCGAGCCGGTATTTTATCATTATCAAAACAAAGCCGAGTCTTATTTAAAGAAATGTAGTCATATGCAAATGCGAAAGTATACTTTGCTATTTGTGATAATGATGGCTCTTTAGTTCCAACAATATATTTTGGAGCAGGCACTTCAATATCATCAAACTTATAAGTCATTAATTTGCGTTCGCCTTTTTCCGTCTTTCAGTGAAATAGCTTTTAATAGAATCCAATGGTATTTCTTTGCCAGACGGTACGTGTGGTTCAAGGTCACCTCTAGCTTCCAGCCATGGACGTTCCATATGTGTTGTAATTTCCAATTCAGCACCTGACTTTTTGGAGTAATATACAAGTAAAGAGGACAGAAACTCTTTTTGATCGGCATTTATGTTCAAAGAATCTAATTGCTCCTTTAATTTATTTGGAGTACACTCTTCTTCTTTTACTCTAATATTGTTATCCCATTTATATTTTTGATAAACAGCAGGATAAACTGGGCCATGCACCCAAGCTTGGGGTACATCATTAAATATTGCAGATTCAAAGTATCCGAAATGCCACCCTTGTATATAATACAATATTTTATTTAGCTTTTTATTAGATATAACATCTCCTACACTATTATAGTAGCGAACAATGTAATCTGCAAGTTGGGTGGCTTTCATTAATGTTTGATAATTTGAGGGCTACAAATATACTAAATATATTAGCAATTATCGATAACTATTTCAGTTTGGTTTCAGGCAAAGATACTTAACTATACCATATATACAAATATACGACTAAAATGTTTAGGTATTCTTGCTAACAAACGTAGTTGCCGAGGGGATTTCTCACTACACTGGTCAAAGTTTCCAAATCATCCCAAAATGTCGCAAGCATTCTGCTTGCTATAATGCCTATTTCTTCTTCTTAGCCGCCTTAGCCTGCGGGTTATGGGCCAAGCAAAGCTCTATCCAGTAATTAAAATCGGTTTGGGTTTCATGCCTTCATCGCTTACATAAACGTAGCCTTTCATCGGTCGACCGGCAAAATCCATTTCGCGGCAGCCTGTTCTGTGTAGTGCCTCTTCCTGCTTTTCTTCGCCAATGCGGCACATCATTTCGTCTTTTATCACACCGATGCACATTTTACCATTCACCATATAACATACGCCGCCAAACATGTTTTTCTCTTCAACGTCAGGTACATCCTGTAACGCCTCACGAATGCGATCGCTTAATTTTTCGTCATATGCCATATACTAATGTAGGTACTTTTTTGCAAAAGTACAGCGGTGGTTTACAGGCTGAGCATCTCGCTTTTTATTTAGGCATTTAGCGTCTTTTGGGCACGTCTATTCAGCCCGAAAATCTTATATTTGAGTATAATTATAAACCAATTAGGCCCGTTTTATAGTGCTGTCCATGCGTATCTCTTATTTGAAGATCCTGCTTTTTTTTGCGTGTGTATTTTTTTCGGGCGAAATGGCTTTGGCTCAAAAGGCAGTACTTATTGATACCGCGGTTACGCAGCATAAGTTTATCAGAAATGAGCTCGATTATCTGAAGGATGAAAGTAACCAGCTTACTTTTGACCAGGTAAAGCGCCTGGACCGGCAGTTCACTGAAAACAAGGTTTACTACCCCGGCAACAACACCGACAAATTTGCCTATTGGTACCGCATTAAGGTGCGGTTTAACCAATCGATCACAAAAAAGGATTGCCTTTTTGAGTTTTTCGACCAAACTATTGACGAGATCACTGCCTATATTCCTGATGGTAAAGGCGGCTACAAAATATCCCGCACAGGCTCTGATGACATTTTTACCGGACGGCTGTTCCTTCACAAGAATTTCGAATTTTTAATCGCCGACCCGTCTAAAGGCGAACATACCTACTATTTCAGAGTTCGCTCAAAAACCCCCGTTAAGGTTATTATAGTGTATCGTACTGTTGATTATTTTATTCAGTATGCGCTGCTGGAATATTTCAGCTTCGGGTTGTTTTATGGGATGATCCTCATTTTTTGCTTCCACAACCTGCTGATATTTACAGCCATACGAAAGATGCAATACCTGTACTATGTGGTATATATTCTTTGCGTAGCGATGTATGAAATGAGTGTAGACGGCATAGCATTTCAATACCTATGGCCCGATAAGCCCATTTTAAATGATTATGTATATGGCATTGCGCTATATCTGGTTAGCGTATTTGCGCTGATATTCACTAAAGCGCTATTGCAGGTAAGGCAACGATCGCGCAGGCTTTATTATGCTATAAATACGGTTCTTATTTTAAGGACCGTATATTTCTTGTATTGCCTGCTGTTTGACAAAGAGCTGTTCATTTATAAGTTTGTAGAGGTTATCCCGCTTTCTATCGCCTTTATTACCGGTATAAATGTATACCGCCGGGGCTTTAAGCCGGCAAGGTTCTTTGTTTTGGCCTACGCGGTATTGTTTACAGGCTTTATAGTTAAAGCCATTACCGCGTTGGGCTACGCTTATTTTCTCCCTGAATTTTTATCGTATTACAGCATAAGTTTTTGTTTTGTGGTGGAGATGCTATTCCTCTCGTTTGCCATTGGTGATCAGGTGCGTATAATGCGAAAAGAAAAAGATGCGGCACTCGACGAAACCATCCACCAAATGGACATCAGCAATAAACTCAAAGACACCATTAATCAGGAGTTGGAGCTGCAGGTAAAAGCAAGAACCAAAGAGGTGGTAAAGAAGACTGAGGAGTTATTGAGCCAATCGCAAATCATCGAACAACAAAACCAATTACTGGAAAAACATAATCATCAACTGGAGCTGCAGGCTGCCGAGATTAACCGGATGAATATTTTACTGGCGAAGGATAACGTCAAGCTTAAAGACGATATAGAAAAGGTTACAGATGCCAGAGCCCTGTCAACCGAGTTAAACTTCGAGGAGTTTAGCGCCAAGTATCCTGACCAGGAAAGCTGCAACAAGTTTCTGTCTGACTTAAAATGGCAGAATGGCTACCACTGTATCCGTTGTAATCATGACAGCTACTCGGCAGGCAGGGTGCCTTACAGTCGCCGTTGCACCAAATGCGGTTATGAGGAGTCGGCTATGCACAATACCATTTTCGAGAATAACCGTATCCCCATTAACAAAGCTTTTTATATAGTTTACCTGATGTATACCAGTAAAGGCACTATATCATCCTATCAGTTATCGCAAAAAATAGGGATCAGGCAAAGTACTTGCTGGTCGTACGCTATCCGCATAAAAAAGGTACTGAACGAGCAAAAACGCAATAAGAAAAAAGGCACCCAGCAAGGCTGGGTGGCCCTGGTAATGTGATTATCGTTTTACAACAGGCTCTTTTTTGGCTAACCTGTCCTGGCGTATCAAAGCTTCTAAATAATAGTAGTCGGCATAACTTATAGGTACGTCAATTTCGCTTTTGGCCGGTTTATGTCCGGTACTGTGCAATAAAATAAATCCCTGACTTTCGCCCGGTTTAGCGGTGTAGCTTGTGGTGAGGCTGTTAACTATCTTATCGGCAGTTGTTTTATACAGTTTGCCATTAGGGCTGTAAGTACTTAACTCATAAAGCGCCGATGCTATAACTGCAGCGGCCGAAGCGTCGCGCGGCTCGTTAGGAATGCCCGGCGCGTTAAAATCCCAATAAGGCACTTTGTCGGCAGGCAGGGTTGGGTTGTTCAATATAAATTGAGCAATGTGCTCAGCTTGTGCCAGATATTTTTTATCGTGTGTTTCGCGATAGCACATGGTAAAACCATACAAACCCCAGGCTTGCCCTCTGGCCCAGGCAGACTCGTCGGCAAAACCCTGAGCAGTTTGACGATGACGTACCTCGCCCGTTGCCGGATCATAATCAACAACATGGTAAGAGCTATAATCTGGTCTGAAATGGTTTTTAAGGGTGGTGTTTGCATGCGTCACGGCGATCTTATAAAAACTTGAATCGCCCGACAGACGGGTTGCCTCGAACATTAATTCCAGATTCATCATATTATCTATAATAACCGGAAAGGGCCACTTCTTAATTCCATCCCACGATTTAATGCAACCCACCGCCGGGTTAAAACGAGTAGACAGGGTTTTAGCCGCATTTATGATTGCATCTTTATCATGCGCATCATTTGTTAAGCGGTAGGCATTACCTATGCTGGTATAAACTTTAAAGCCTACGTCATGGCTGTCGCCATTGTATTGTTCGGGTTCAATTTTTGCAGTAAAATCTTTTGCAGCTTCCAGCCATTTATTGTTATGGGTGTATTCATACAGATACCATAGTTCGCCCGAGAAAAAGCCGCTCACCCAATCTCTCGACGGTATAAGTACCAGGTTGCCTTGTGCATCAACCGTACGTGGCGCTACCAGATTATGCTTAGTAGCTTTACTTTGAGCATCGGCGGTAGCTTTCAGCAAAACCTCTGTTTGGCTTTCGGCAAATTTGAAGCCCTTTTTAACATCATGCTGGGCATAGGCCACTGTGGTGGCCAGCGTTAATAGTATGGTGGTTATCTTTTTCATTTAATGTGTTTTCTGACATTATTTAATACCAGCTGCCAATCGTCATAATTATCGCCGTTTACTTTTTTGATGATCTGTTGCAGCGAAGGGTCAAAATAGCTGGCCAAAGAGAGCACAACTATACCGGAGGTCGGTACAAAATTAGCTGGCTCATATCCTTTTTCGTGATTATTGGCACGGGCGCGATCAAACTTTACGTTGCTGTTTAAAAATTCGACATGGGTTTTCTCGCCCGTAACAAACGGCACAAGGAACTGGACAGATTTCTGAATTGACGATTGGCTTTTAGACTGAAACGTGTAGTAGTTTTTACCGGTAGCTCTATTTATGACGATGATTGCTTTTAGCAAAGGTTCAAGCGTATAAATATGATAATGTAATGCGTCGCGTTCTTTAAAATCAAAACCAGAACCATCAGCATATAAATTTTGAGCGATTTGTTTTTCCAGCTCATCATATATATACTGCTCCAGTTTTTCATTATGCAGCGTATAGGCAATAAGCGTAATCACTTTTAAACGATGCGAGTTCCAGTTATTAATGGCAGTTTGCTTGCCCGGTTTTATGGATATACTATTTATCTGCTCATTGGCAAACGTATTGAGCCAGGCGTCGATATCTGCCCGGGTTTGAGTGTTTACTTTGCTTCTTATCAGATCATATCCGGCTATCAGGTCTTCTAATTTGGTGCCGTCAATTGGATCGCCCGTAGGTTTGTTTATTTTGGCCCAGGCGGTTAAATACTCAATTGTTTTATTCAGATATTGCTCATTGTTATAAAGCCTGTAGCACAGTGCCAAAGCGTAGATCTTAGGGGCATCATTAACCGCTTTCAAGCTTGCTGTTTTAGCTGGATTACCAGCCAGCAGGCCTTCTGATCTAACCTCTTCGATAGGATCAGGCGCTTCATTTAAAGCTTTTTGCGCGGTATTTTTCAGTTGTTCAAATACCGTTTTGGTTTGCTCATCGGTGGTAATAGCATGAGCTAACGTCTTAACCTCAGTATCAGACAAACTAACAAACTGAGCTTTTGCGGACATCCCTACAAATGCTAAAAAAATAAAAACAAGAAGCTTTGGCACGTTGATATTGGTTTATTGCACGAGCTCAAATTTACTATTTAAAACAATATGATCTGACGAGTTACCTATCATCACATCAAAGTTACCGGGCTCGGTTGTCCAGTTCATTTTCTGGTCATAGAACGACAGCTTTTCTTTGTCAATCACAAAGTTTACGGTTTTAGTTTCACCGGCTTTCAGGAATATCTTCTCAAAGCCTTTTAGTTCTTTTACCGGCCGGGTAATGCTGCCAATTTCATCTCGCAAATAAAGCTGTACTACCTCTTCACCGTCATATTTGCCCGTGTTTTTTAGGGTGCAGGTAACCCGGATATTTTCGTTGGATTTGATCCTGGTTTTATCCAGCTTCAAGTCTGATAATTCAAATTGCGTGTAACTTAAGCCATAACCAAAAGCGTAACGCGGACTATTTTGCAAGTCGATATAACCCGATTTATAACCGGTGCCATAATCATTTGACGATGGACGGCCCGTGCTTTTATAGCTGTAATAAACAGGTATCTGTCCTTCAGACCGAGGGAAAGACATAGGCAATTTACCCGACGGATTATAATCACCAAACAACACATCGGCCATGGCGTTACCGGCTTCGCTGCCCAACCACCATGTTTGCAATATAGCATCTGCGTGGTCGGCCGTCCAATTAAATATCATGGGCCTGCCTGACATAGTTAATACAACAATGGGTTTTCCGGTGGCTTTGATGGCTTTTATCAAATCTTCCTGCACACCGGGTAAGTGTATGTTTGCTTTACTTTTGGCTTCGCCGGTCATATCAAAATGTTCGCCTACGGCAAGAATCACCACATCGGCTCGTTTGGCAATAGCAACGGCCTCGCTAAAATTTGCTTTTGAAGTATCCGTTACATCGCAGCCCTGAGCATATAATAACTTGGTTGTTTTTCCAACCTTATTCTCAATCCCCTCATAAGGCGACACCAAATGATCATTATCCCACTTAACTGACCAAAAGCCCATCATATCAGTATTTGATTTAGCCAGGGGGCCAATAATTGCAATGGATTTAAGTGTTTTGGATAAAGGCAATAGCTGATTATCATTTTTTAGCAACACGATGCTGCGCTTCGCAACATCACGGGCGGCCTCCCTGTTTTCGGGCGAGTTTAGTGTATTTTTTTCGCGCTCCTCATTACTGTAACGATAAGGATCATCAAACAAACCCATTTCAAACTTTTTACGCAGTATGCGCTTTACCGCTTCATCAATAGTAGCTACCGATACCTTCTTTTCTTTTACTAATTGTGCAAGGTTTGTAATGTAGCTGTGGCTTTCCATATCCATATCGTTACCGGCGTTTATAGCCAACATACCGGCTTGCTTATTATCGGCAGCAAAACCGTGGTTCACCATTTCACCTATTGATCCCCAATCGCTCACTACAAAACCTTTAAAGGCCCACTTGCCTTTTAAAATATCGCGTTGCAGGTAACTGTTGCCAGTTGCAGGCACGCCATTCAGGTCATTAAACCCGTTCATAAAAGTAGCGGCCCCGGCATCAAGCGCTGCCTTGAATGGTGGCAAATACACCTCCCAAAGTGTACGGTCGCTCATATCAGTAGTATTATAATCGCGCCCGCCTATTGCGGCGCCATAGGCTGCAAAATGTTTGGCGCAAGCCATGATAGCGTCCAAACTACCCAAGCCATTTCCCTGGAAGCCTTTTACACGCGCGCCGGCAATCAGCGAACCCAAATAAGGGTCCTCGCCGGCGCCTTCCATCACTCGGCCCCAGCGTGGGTCGCGCGCAATATCAACCATAGGGGCAAACGTCCAGTGAATACCGGCGGCTGCAGCTTCTTTACCCGCTATCCGCGCCGACTTTTCTATCATGCCCAGGTCCCAGCTGGCAGCTTCGGCAAGAGGCACCGGGAAGGTTACCCTATAACCGTGTATAACATCGAGCCCAAAAAGCAAAGGTATTTTAAGGCGCGACTGCATGGCCAGCTCCTGCACCATACGGGTTTCTTTAGCTCCTTTTACATTAAGCATCGAGCCTACTTTGCCGGCCTTTATTTCATCGTATTTTTTGCTGTTGGGGGTTAGCGGACCGGTAGCCAGCCTATCGCTGGTGTATTGGTTGAGCTGGCCGATTTTTTCGTCGAGCGTCATTTTGGCCAACAGTGTTTTAACTTTTAAGTCGATTGCATCAGCAGTTTTAACCTGCGCCGGCTTTTTTTGTGCCAATAGCATAAGGCTTAAATGAATAAGGCTTATTACAAATACCGTATGTTTTTTCATATTGATGGTTTAGGCTACCACACAAATGTTGCTACCGCGCCACTGCCAAGTGATGTGGTTACTATTTTGTTATTAAATTTGATGTTAAAGTTTTGCAGCGTAGATGCGGTGTTCAGAACAATTAAAACCTTTTTGCCATCGGCAGTTTTAAAGGCTACGTTGCTCAAGTTGTCGGGAGTGTTAGAATCTATCCGTACAGACCCGGGACGCACAAATTTTGAAGCGTGCGCAACTATGTAATAAGATACATTGCGCGATACTGTGGCCTTACCAATAGTTAAGGCACCCAGACAAGTGGTGCAGCCCCCAACGGTATGCGGGCCATAATTTGGATCGGCAGCAAGGTTCCATTCTAATACATTACGGCTCCAGTTGCGTGTAGCGCCAATAATTAAATTGTTAACGTGCCAGGCAAGGTCGCCCGCAAAATTACCCGGACCGCCAACCCATTGCTCGGTAAAATAAACGTTCTTGGTTGGATAAGCATCATGTACAGCAGACATAGAAGTAATACTACCCGCATATAAATGAAATGCCGAACCATCTACATAGGCATTGGCAGCAGCATCAGCTAAAACGGTTAACGGGTAATCTGTACGGTCCAAATTATGATCGTACAAAATAATTTTAGTGCTTATGCCTGCGGTCTTAAATTGCGGCCCTAAATAGTTTTTTACAAAATCGGCCTGCTCGGTTGCCTGCATTACCAGGCTGGGCGTGTTGTTAGGATTTAACGGCTCGTTTTGCGGCGTGATGGCATCAATGGTTATGCCTTCGGCTTTCATGGCCTGTATATATTTTACAAAATATCGCGCATAGGCATCATAGTAGGCCGGGTTTAAACTACCTCCTCTAAAACTGTTGTTAGTTTTCATCCAGGTAGGCGCTGTCCAGGGGCATGATAATATTTTGATGGACGGATTGATGGCTATAATTTTTTTGAGGATAGGTATCAGATCCGTCTTCTCCTGATCGATGCTGAAAGATTGCAGGTTGTTGTCGGATGTCTGTCCGGCAGGCAATTCATCGTAAGTAAAAGTTGTGGCACTTAAGTCAGACGCGCCTAAGCTTATGCGCAGGTAGCTAACGCCGATTTTGGTGCTATCAGTAGCAAACAACTCTCGTAACAGCGCATCTTTTTGGGCCGCTGGTAAGTTATTAATCAATGTAGCGCTACCGCCGGTTAAGGTATAACCAAAACCATCAATAGTTTGATAGGTTTTTGTGGTATCAACCGTAATTGTTGGGTTCGAATTTGTGCTTGTGCTAAATAGCAATCCAATGTTTTGTTTTTGAAACAAGGAACTTTGATCGGGCTGAGTTAGCCACATGGCCACGTCGGTTTTAACCGGGGTAGTAACCACCGGGTTTGAGGGAGTGGTAATTGCGCCACCCGTTACAGGCTGTTTTTTTTGACAACTGCCGGCTGCTACAACAATCATAAACATTGCTGTAAAAAGAGAGGTCTTCTTTGTTTTCATAAGGGGATTTGATATGGTTAGTGCGATGCTTAGCCGCGCTTTTTAATTGTTTTTAGTAACGATAGTACTTGTTGTGTTTGTGCGGGGTAAACAGCTATTTGATGCGTATGCAATAAATATGGCGAGTTTTGATTTTGTGCCGACATCTTGAATGATATTAATCTTGATGGCATTGCCGGCATGTGGCAATCAATACATTTTCCCTTTATTGCGACGCCAAGCTGCGGGGCCATCTTGCAAAAATTATGGGTTTCAGTTTTATGGCAGTCTAAACATTTTTGCGAACTGATGATTGCATCCAATTTTTCTGGCCGATGTACGTCATGACATGTGGTGCAAGTTAAGTTAGCGCTGTTTATATAGCACTTGCTGCGTTGCAGTAGTGCCGCCTGATTGCCATGTACGTCAGGCTCAGGAGTCATTCCGAAAGAGGGGTCATAAAAACTTGCGAGATTATCGCCCGGCTTATAACCGAAGGTTGATTTTTCTGTTTTTAAGTCATTACCGCCATGGCATACGGCGCACATATTAACCTTTAATTGCCTGTTTAATGACTTGTAGGTGGTAATATATCTGGCTGTTTTAACCGTCGGGTTTTCTAAATGAAATTGCACGTGGTTGGCGGCCGGCCCATGGCATCGCTGGCAGTCTATCCCATAAATTATTGAATCTTTTGCAAATTCTTCGGCAACAGATAAGGAGCCGGTTTGCACAAAATTCTTTTTCAGATAAGAACCATGACATTCAAAGCAACGGCTTACTATCGCCCTGTCATAATAAACAACATTAGCCGGAAAACCCGGACTAACGCCCCAGTCATTTATGGTATTAAAATATGACAACGGTAACTCATAAACCCGGTTTCCTTTCCAGTAACCGTATGTCTGTGCTTTTTTATTCGCGCCAAATGCAATATCCATTCTTTGACTGCGTATTTCTTTACCTTTAAACCAGGCCGTCTGATAAATACCGTCTTTATGCGTTTCAATAACAATTTTCAGGTCGGTATTATAAACAAACGAGTGGTTTTTTATTTGGGACAAGGCGGGCATATTATTGCCGCTGATAGCGCCCGATGTTTTAAAATGGGCCGTGTGTATGTATGAATTATGAATGTTTTTGTGGCAGTTGGCGCATGTATTTTCATCAGCATAAGCTTCGCCTCTCAGATCTGATTTCTGGTTATTGTCTAAAGTGCATTGATAAAGAAATACAGACACTGTAAATAATAACCCCGAGAAAAAAACGATGAATAAACGGGCGCTTGCCTTCATAAACAATACGGATATAATTGCCCGGTAAATTTCTCATAAAAATATCAGAAGACGGCCGGGCGGCCGCCTTCTGAACCCTAATAAACCAGATTTAGCTTACCAATTATAGGGAACCACCCCATTCTTTACTTTGTTGAAGCTTGGTATTGTTTAACTCAGATTGAGGTACCGGGAAAATTTCATTTCTACCGGCAACAAAACCTTTTGATGCCAAAACAGTACCGGCGTCGCCCCAACGAACAAGATCTAACCAGCGTTGTCCTTCGCCGGCAAGCTCTAAACGTCTTTCTTTTTTGATATTATCAAGCATAACCGCTATTGGTCCTAATTTTACGCGCGCTCTGACTGCGTTAAATAAAGCATATGCACGGCTTCCGGCACTTACATCTGCACCGCTGGCTAATAGTGCCTCTGCTTCTAAAAGATACATATCGGCTAAGCGTATTTCATACATATCAATCGGGAAGTTTAATTCTAACTGTCCGGTTGCAGCTTTTGTAGATGTACGGCCGGCAAACTTTTCAATAAAGTGACCTGTATTTTGATACGCATGCAGGTAGGTAATAATACCGTTGGCTTCCAAACTATCGCAATTCGCAACCGTAGCAGCATTACGCGGATCATAATGGATCAGATTCCAAAAATCGTCGGTAAAAGGCTGACCGCTCCATCCTGAAACATAATCGGGCGCTGTAGATTTTAATGGCGTGTAGTTACGCGGGCCAACCAGAATACATTCTAAGTTTCCTTCGGTACCACCTACTGTACTCCATGATCCGTTTGAAGTTGAGTTGAAAACAATTTCAAAAATTGATTCAGAATTGAACTTGTTGTTAGGTTTCCAAAGGTCACCAAAATTTGGAATGAGTTTGTAACCGTAAACACTTGCTGAAACACCAGGTGCCGGACCATTTACCAACGCAAATTCTGTAAGCGCATTGGTGTAATCTTTTTGCCACATGTAAACACGAGCCAATAAAGCATGGTCAACCCCTAAGGTAACACGGCCGCCTTCAGTTGCTATCGGAACAGTAGTAGGCAAACTGGTCTGCGCATCTTTAAGATCCTGAATAATTTGTTTGTAAATAGTAGCCGGAGGAACCTGAACTACAGTATAAATTGCCGATGGGTCAATCGGTTCTAACGTCAATGGTATGTTTTTGAAATAACGTACCAAATCAAAATAGAAATATGCCCTTAGCAACTTGGCTTCAGCTACATATCTTGCTTTTAATGTAGCATCCATCTGGGTGCTTACAATGTGTTTTAAAAACACGTTGGCACGATATACGCCGGTGAAGCCTTTGTTCCACAAATAACTTACCGCGCCATTCTGAGCAGATTGCGTAAAAGAGTATTTAGCTATAGATTGCAGATCGCCAATATCAGATGAGTTAGCGCCGCCAGCAAAATGGTCGTCAGACGCAACGTTCATAATATCTGTTTTAGTCAAATATCCGCTCGACTGGTTGCCCACCATATCATACACTGCAGTTAGGGCAGAAAATGCCTGAGCCTGGTTGGTGTAATATGCAGATTCAAGGATCCGCTCTTCAGGGTTTACCTGAAGAAACTTTTTACAAGACTCCGTCAATTGCATCGCCACACACAGGACAACAATTAATTTAATTTTATTTGTCGTTTTCATCTTATTAATGTTTTTAAAATCCAAGATTTACTCCAAGCATAAATGTACGTGCCTGAGGATAGTTGCCTTTATCAATACCTAATACACCGCCGCCGCCTGCGCCGCCGTTTCCAACTTCAGGATCATAACCGGTATATTTGGTAAGCGTGAACAGGTTTAATGCGCTGGCATAAACACGTAATCTGTTCACACCAATTTTATGGGTAACATCTTTTGGTAATGTATAACCAAATTGCATTGTTTTTAACCTGAAGTAATTGCCGCTTTGTAAATAGATCTTACTGAATTTGGTATAGTTACCGTTCGGATCGTCATCGGCTAAACGTGGATTGGTTGTAGACGGATTTGAAGGCGTCCATCTGTTTAAAATTGTGGTTTGGTAATTGGCATTGGTAACGTCCAAACGGCGCAAGCCCTGGAATAATGAATTGCCGCCTACACCATTGCCAAATGCAACAAAATCAAAGTTTTTGTAAGCTAAATTGATAGTCACACCATAGGTAACGGTAGGGATTGGATTGCCTATAACCGTACGGTCGTTTCCGTCAATTACGTTGTCTCCGTTCAGGTTTGCATATTTAATGTCGCCCGGTTTTGCATTCGGTTGCAATTTAGTTCCGCCCGGACCAGTATAGGCATCAATTTCAGCCTGGCTTTGAAATATACCTAACATTCGGTATCCATAAAACGCGTTGTATGAGTTGCCAACAATTGAGCGCGAAATATTACCCATTGTCTGGAAACTGGCTGCCTGATTTTCTGTGAATAAAATCCCCGGAGATATGAAAAGAATTTTGTTTTGCAGAAACGATACGTTACCGTTAGCTCCGAACGACCAATCGCCAATTCTGTTATGATAACCCAGCTCAATATCAATACCGCGGTTTTGCGAAGTACCGTAATTTTTAGCAGGATTGCCAAAATAACCAAGATATCCGGGAACTTGCGGTGATTGTAATACACTAACTGTTTTCTTGTTAAATAAATCGATGTTTAAATTAAAGTTATTGAATAATATCGCATCAAAACCAAGATCTGTGGATTGAGTTTGCTCCCACCCTAAAACCGGATTTTGCGGTGCATTCGGGCTAAAACCTACCGTACTTGCATTGCCGGTACCGAAAGTATAATTACGGCCGCCACCAACTATGGCGTTATAGGCAAACTCAGGTATGCCCGCATCATTACCGGTTACACCGTAGCCGCCCTTAAGTTTTAAGAAATTGACCACATTATTTTTAGGCCAGAAATCTTCCAAAGAAGGCACCCATCCTAAAGAGATAGACGGAAAGGTAGCATATTGATGGTCAGGACCGAATCTTGTAGAACCGTCACGGCGTATAATACCGGTTACCAGATATTTTTCGTTATAATCATAGTTTAAACGTGCAAATAACGACGTGATTCTATGTTCGGTACCATCGCTACCATTACCGGTTATATCGCCAGCCACCGGTTTATAGTTCAAGTTGCCCTGATAAAAGTTGGTTGCTATAACGTTTGCAAATGAAACGTTAACATTCTTGGTATCGCCGTCCATATATAGACCCTGTCCAACCAATACAGAGAAATTGTGTTTATCAAAACTGCGTTGATAACTTGCAGTGTTTTCAAAGTTATAAGCCAGGCCTAAAGTCATTGACCGCGCAAATGTTTGTTTGCTGCCGATGCTGGATGAAGTGAAATAATACAAAGGAGTGTAAGTTTCACTGCCATAGAAAGCCATTTTTGTTCCTATAGTCGACCTTAATTTCAGCCCTTTAAGCGGGGTTATTTCCGCAAAAGCGTTGCCTACTATGTTGTGCTCCCAGTTATAGTTACCCAATTTGGTTTGAATGTAGGCTAAAGGGTTAGATATTTCCTGGCCAACATATTTCGAAATACCAAATACATTTCCATTGGCATCATGACCTGCGTTTACATTAGTGTAAGGCGCCGCGGCCAGCAAAGCAGGATCTGTTTGGTATGCAGGTGTAATAGGGTCAAGGTTTACAGCATCGCTAAGCGTACCGCCAAATTCGGTATTGTAATTACCACCATTAGCTTGGGTCTTAGCAAAATCATAACCTAAATTCTCTCCTACAGTTAACCACTTAGCTAAATTATAAGTGGAGTTTAAACGAAAATTAATGCGTTTATAGGCCGAAATTGGTTTCGCTACGATACCTTTTTGATCCAGATAACCAAATGAGGTGAAAAACGTCGACTTTTCTCCGCCACCGCTTATGCTAATCTGATGATTTTGTATAGGAGCCGACGAGAATACCAATGACTGCCAATCTGTACTGTTAGTTAATAAAGACAAGTCAGGAAAAGGCAAAGCCGGTTTAACAGCAGCATTCTGATATGAAACAGTATTCATGAACGACTCGTTTCTGATAGTTGCATACTGTTGAGAGTTTAACAAATTAAGCTTCTTAGCAGTGCTTTGGGTACCATAGTAACCATTGTAATCAATCTGCAAATGGCCCGCTTTACCTTTTTTAGTGGTAATTAAAATTACACCGTTGGCAGCACGAGTACCATAAATTGCTGACGATGCAGCATCTTTTAAAACCTCAATAGACTCGATATCGGCTTCATTCAAATAACCAATACCACCATTGTCTACTATTACACCGTCAATAACCCATAACGGATCATTATTAGCAGTTCCTGAAAATGAAGTATAACCCCGTATACGAACAGTTGACGACGCTCCCGGTAAACCAGAGGCAGCCGAAACGTTTATACCTGATGCGCGGCCTTCTAAAGCCTGCTCCACACGATTAATTGGCATGTTTTCCAAATCTTTTGCGCTAACGCTTGAAATGGAACCGGTAACTACACTTTTCTTTTGCGTGCCGTAACCAACTACAACTACTTCGTTAAGGCTGCCAACTTTGTCAGCAAGTGAAACATTTAAAATACCGCTGCTGCCAACCCGATCTACCTGGGTGGTGTAACCAACAAATGAGAAAGTTAACTCGCTGTTGGCCGGTGCATTAAGTGAGTAATTTCCGTTAACGTCGGTTGTGGTAGCATTATTGGTACCGGTAACTTTAACGGTCACTCCCGGCAATGGCTCCCCTTTGCTATCGCTAACCTTACCTTTTACAGTGGTATTCTGTGCCAATGCAATATTAATACATGCAAAAAGCATTAAAATAAATAGAGGAAATTTTCTTGTCATAATTAAGTTTTTTAATTTTTAAGATTTACTTTTTGGGTATACCGGCAGATTGAAAAAATCTGACGAAAGAAAAATCAAAGGCACGTCAGCCGTAAGCGGTTTGTGTGTACATTTTATTAACGGTCTTAATTGGTTACTTAACCGGCAAATAGGATATGCCGTGTTGTTTTGTTAGGTCAAATGTATAGAAAGTGGCACCAAAAAAGCAACAAAAATATTTCATAAATGCCTGATAATTAAATTGTTGCAAATATTTTAATACGGTTTATGCACTAATGCAAAAAATCTGAATCAACTATATTTCAGTGCTTTTACGCGATTATTTTCAAGCTGATTAATACGCTTAAATCGATATGAAAAAAAACGTTTTTGCTATAATTTTTTGTCCTATAAATGTTACAATTGGCCGTTTTAGGGGCGTTTTTCTTTTCAATTGACCAGTGATTTCTGCGGATTTATTGTAGATTTACGTCAGGCCCTTTAAGAATTCTGTTTTCTTAACACGACAGCCTGTTTATAAACCATTTTTTCATGTACTAAATGCAAAGAGGATTTATTTTTGCCCTGCTTTTGAGTCTTTTTGCTGCGCCCGTATTTTCGCAGAAGCCGGTAAACCTGGATAATGCGCAGAAACAATACATATTCTCGGCTAATGAGTTTCAGATACTTGAAGACAAATCAAATAAGCTAACATTAAAGGAGATAATGGCCGATAGCACAAGCCATCGGTTTATAGCCAACAGCGCTTTTTACCCCACAAATACTAATCTGAATGCCACCTATTGGTATAAGATCAAAATAAACTTTACCCAGCCTTTAGATCTTAACAGCTCGATATTTGAATTTTATGATCAAACTACTGATCATATTACCGTTTATCAGCCGGATACAAGCGGCCGTTATGTCGCGACAACCGAAGGAGCGTCAATGGCTTTTGCTACCAGGCTATTCAGGCATAAAAACTTTGAATTCCCGATATATAACCGTGCTAAAGGACTGCGTACTTACTATATCCAAATACAATCGCAGAACCAGGTAAACGTGATTGTGGTTTACCGTAAAATAAGCCACTTTATTTACTACGCCCTTACAGAGTACCTTACCTACGGTATTTTTTACGGCATGATCCTGATCTTCTGTTTCCATAACCTGCTCATGTTTATAGCGGTTAAGAGACGGTCGTACCTGTTTTACATGTTGTATATTTTGAGTGTAGGGCTTTATGAAATGTGTACAGATGGTATTGCGTTTCAATACATATGGCCCCACGCTCCCAGCTGGAATGAATATGCCTACGGCACAGCGCTGTATTCGGTAAGCTTATTTGCGCTGCTGTTTACGCGCGATCTGTTACGGGTACGCAGCTTAAACCCTGTATTATATCGCCTTATCAATTATACCATATTGTTAAGGACGTTATTCTTTGTTTTCTGCCTTTTTGAACACCGGTATTTTATCTACAAGTTTGTTGAATTTATACCGCTTTCGCTGGCATTTATTACCGGTATAATTATCAGAAACGGTGGATTCAAGCCGGCAAGGTTTTTTGTTTTAGGATACACGTTCCTGTTTCTGGGCTTTATATGCAAAGCGGTTAGCGTGTTGGGATATTTTCAGTGGCTATCAAACGTAATTGGTTTTTACAGCTTAGGGTTTAGCTTTATATTAGAAATGACCTTCCTGTCTTTCGCCATCGGCGATCAGGTGCGTTTATTCAGGCGCGAAAAAGAGGCGGCTATGGACGCCACCATTAAGCAAATGGAAATAAATAACCAGCTGAAAGATACCTTGAACCATGAACTTGAGATTAAGGTTGAAGAACGCACGCAGGAAGCTATTAATAAATCAAAGCAGATATTTGAGCAGGCCCGGTTTATTGAGCAGCAAAACAAAGAGCTGCTATACATCAATGAACAGCTTGAGCGCCAGGCCAGCGAAATATCAAGGATGAATGTGCTGCTTGAGAAAGACAACACCGAGCTAAAGCATAACATCGAAAAAGTAAATGATGCCAGAGCGCTGTCAACCGAGTTGTCATTTGAGGAGTTCAGTGCAAAATATCCCGATCAGGAAAGCTGCAATAAGTTTTTGGCGCATTTAAAGTGGGCCAACGGGTTTTCATGTATAAAGTGCGGAAACGTAAATTACCACACCGGCCGTGCACCGTACAGCCGCCGGTGTACCAAGTGTAATTATGAAGAATCGGTACTGTTTAATACCATCTTCCAAAACAACCGCATCCCTATAAACAAGGCTTTTTACATTGTGTATTTAATGTACAGCACCAAGGGAGCTATCTCGTCTTACCAGTTATCTGAGAAAATTGGCATAAGGCAAAGTACCTGCTGGCAATATGCCATCCGCATAAAAAAAGTAATGGACGAGCATAAAAGAGACGCACGCAAAGGCGATAACAAAGGGTGGAGCAAGCTGGTTATGGACCGCCACTCCACCCCTAAAGAAGTGCATAAGCTACAGGCGCCGCAACATAATTAATGCAGCGCCTTAGCAGGAGATCAGTTTTTTATAAACCGGATAGATTTGAAATTGAAGCCGCCTTCATCAGCTATCACTTTAATTTTGTTGAGCCCCGCATTTAAAGCCACATTTTTGATATCGACACTGTACCACCCTTTAGGGCCATTATTTGCTAACGCGATAGCAGACACGGCATCAGCTGTTTTTAATGATATCTTACCTTTGCCGCTATCAGTCGATACTAACAATTTAATGGTATAAACCCCTTTTTGAGCAACCTGAGTGGTGTATTGCAGCCACTCGCCGTCTTCTATGCTGAAAACGTGATAGCCATCGTCATCCGCTTCAATATCTACGCCATCGTTGCGGCAAGTGTGCCCGCGGTTGCCAATTGTTTTTACACCGGGGGTATACTGATAACTGGCTGTGTCTTTATCAAAATAAGCTATGCGCTGGCTTCCCATATCATAATCAACCGCATTAATAGTGGTATTAGCGCCAATTACATGCGTTTTAAAAGGTACGGCGGTTGCTGAATGTACCTGCCTGAACATGGCATCGATAACATCTTTATGATAGCTATTATTTTCAAGCTTAATATTTTCCAAAAGCTCGTCAAGCGTAGCAATGGCCTCTGTTTGCGAGGGTTTGGTTCCCCGGCCGTTCCAATAGTCTACCAGTTTTTTATAGGAAGGCGTAAACTTTATTTCAAGAGGATTATTGATACCCATCTTTTTAAGTTGCCACCAGCACCAGCCAATATCGTTGCTCTCTGCCAGCTTTATGGCCTCGGTGAACCATGTATTTGAGTTCTCGCCCGACTCGCCCAACCACAAAGGCACATTGTTTTGCTGGCTGATGGTTAAGAAACTCTGGATTGCGCCGACAGTATTGAAGTTGCCGTATTTGTGAAAACTAACCACCAAATTGTTATCCCAGGTAGGGAAAATACCCCGGTAGTTATTGCCAAAGCCGTTACCCTCAATAATGATAATATGGTGTTTGTCAACCTGGCGGATGGCTTTAGTAATATCTATCATTAAAGTGCGCAGCGGCACATTTTTAGTTTCGGCGGTGCCGCGTTTATCTTCAGGGTTTTCAAAGCCCCAATTAGGTTCGTTAATAATATCATAGCCTCCAATGGTAGGCTCGTTAGCATATCTTTCTGCGAGTTTACCCCACAAAGCGATCATTTTTTGCTGATTTGCTTTACTCTCCCATAACGACGGTTTATCTGGGTAACGGTCTGATATAGGCAGGTCATTACCCTGGCCGCCCGGCGTTGCATGCAGATCAAGTATCAGGTAAATATGCGCTGCTTTACACCATTTCACCAAGCTATCGGTCATCGCAAATCCTTTTTCAACCCAGGTATTCTGCCCCGCGACTGGTTCTTTATCAACAGGCAAAGTATATAGTTGGTAATGCATAGGCAGCCTTATTGAATTAAAACCCCAGGCGGCCATCGAATCGATATCTATTTTTCGGGTGTGGTTATTTAACCATTTATCATAAAACTTTGCCGCATAATCCGCTCCGGCAACTTCTTCAATATGCTGCCTTATGTTATGCTGCTGCCCCAAATTAGCCAACCTGAACATATAGCCCTCCTGCAACATCCATCCGCCCATGCCCATACCACGCAGGATAACCTTATTGCCTTTTTCGTCAACAATCAACCTTCCTTTAGCTTTCAAAAATCCCTGACTATGCGCACTCGTGAAAGATAATAGTGTACACAGCGCCGCCGCGCAGTAAATTAAAAATTTATGATGCCTCATTGTAGTTTAGGTTAGTTAATCACTAATGTTTCGATAGAATGCGCCGGACTGTTAGTTGCGGTACCTTTACCTTTTATCCACAGCGTGTAGGGTATTTCAGAGTCGGTACTATTCATTACCACCACGGCAATTTTACCGTCGGGATTAAGGTATGCGGTGGTCAATAATTTATCGCGACTGGCCGAGCTTATAATGCGTTTAGCGCCGGGCTTAATGAATTTTGAAAAATGGCCGATATAGTAGTATTCGCTGGTGTATATCAGATCACCGGTCCGGGTGTCGGCATGTACAGGAGCAAAACAGAAATTGCCAACGTGGTTCGGTCCGCCTTTTTCATCCAGCAATACGTTCCAGTCTGTCCAGGCTACCGTACCGGCATTAAAATCATTGATCATAGACGTTCCGTATTTTTCGCCGAGCGACCAATCATCCAAGCGGTTAAAATCAAATTTCTCTATACAGCCTTCAGTAAATACCAGGTTTTTTGACGGGAAAGCCTCTGCCACGCGACGTGTATTTTCAAAGCCCATACCTGCGCCTGTCCAGGTTTCATACCAGTGGAAACCAACACCCCAAACATATTTTGCTGCGGCCGCATCTTCAAGCACCGTGCTGGCACGCTGATAAAGCAAATCGCGGTTATGATCCCATATAATCAATTTTTTATCGCTCAAGCCTTTCTTTTGCAGCGTTGGGCCTAAGTAGTTTTTTACAAAATCGCGTTCCTCTTCGGCAGTGTAGATGCATGATTCCCAACGCTGTTTAGCCATGGGTTCATTTTGTACGCTAAGGCCCCAAATTTTCAGACCCTCTTGTTCATAGGCTTTAATAAACTTAACGTAGAAGTTGGCCCAGCTTTGATCGAACTCATGTTTTAGCTTGCCTCCGCCTATTACGCTGTTATTGTCTTTCATCCAGGCTGGCGGGCTCCAGGGGCTGACAAACATGTTCAGCTTTCCGCCTGCCGCTTTGTAAGCTTCTTTTATAAAAGGGATACGGTACTTTTTATCATGGCTGATACTGAAAGTCTTTAACCCCGGATCGTTATTGCTTACATAACTGTAAGTATCACTCGAAAAATCACAGCTCTGAATATTGGTGCGCGCGAATGTATATCCTATGCCTTTATCTTTACTGTAATAGGCCGTGAGGAATTCCTTTTGTTTACCTACCGGCAGTTTATAAAAGGTTTCGGCGGCTGCATCGGTAAGCGCGCCGCCAATACACACCATGGTTTGGAACGTTTTGGACGGATCAACAAATACGGCCAATTCTGTTTCAACCGGCTGCGGCTTTTTAGTTAAGGTTATAGCCCCCGACGATGCAAAATGGGTTGTCGCGCCTTTGGCGGTTGTATAAATTGTTACCTGACTTAACGGCTGCTGCGCCGCCGCATATAATGAACTGCAAACAATAAGTGATGCAATGACAGATGTTCTCATAATTCGATATAAAAAGAAAATAGACTTGTAAAGCAGTTGGGCTTAATTGGTGAGGGTAAAAGTAAAGCAGATTAGTTTAAATGCAAAAAATATTTTCTTGCAAATTACTGAACATCAATCAATTATAAATATAATAATACGGTTTGATAACATTAAATTTAAGTGTATGGAGCCCGTCATGCCGGTAGTTTTAATACGCTTAATGCAATTTGAAAAACTCTCCTACGAAGTCAACAAAAAAGAAAGCCCCGGATAAAAATCCGGGGCTTTTTTATGACTTATCTTTTTGGATGACCTGCTATCATTAATTTCGACCAAGAAAATGTGAAACCAATTGCTCCCATTCCTCTTCCAATGACAGGTTTGGCCGCTTTCGGTGTGCCTTGTTATACCAGTAATCAGCATTCCAGATATCGCCTTCTTTACGGTGTAGATAGGCATGAACCCATGCCGACTCGCGATCATTTAAATGATCAACCTGTGAATGTGCCTGATGCCAATCGCCTTTGCCATCATACCAAAGGCTTTTTAGCTGTACGGATAATCCGCCCGTTGGCTGTTCTGCGTTCAATGATGCTTTAAATTCGGTCAAAGTTTTCATAGGGTATTGATCAAATCCTGCCGGCTCCGTTGATTCAATTTACTGACGCAAACCGACTGTGGACTTTCTAAAAATAAACAATGTGAGCCAATTATTAACGGTATTTGTCATAAGCGTCATAAAGTTCATGGATTTAATTTAATTTCAAACATAAATCACCCAAAAATGAAAAAAGGCCTTACTCTCTTAGCTGTTATGTTTATCATGATAAACAAGCTTTTTGCGCAGGAACACCAAATGTCAAAGAGTTACGTAGCTCCTGACGATCCGTTGGTAAAAGAGAAATTAGCCAGCTGGCAGGACCTTAAGTTCGGCTTGTTTATGCATTGGGGCACCTACAGCCAATGGGGCGTAGTTGAAAGCTGGAGCATTTGTCCGGAAGATGAGGGCTGGACACAGCGTCGCGGGCCCTATAGTGCAAATTACAATACTTATAAAGCTGCTTATGAAAATTTGCAGACTACTTTCAATCCTACCAAATTCAACCCCGAAAAATGGGTACGAGCTGCAAAAAATGCGGGAATGAAGTACGTCGTTTTTACCACCAAACATCATGACGGCTTTTGCATGTTTGACACCAAACAAACCGATTATAAGATAACCAGCCCAAAAACACCTTTCTCAACCAATCCGCGTAGTAATGTGGCTAAAGAGGTATTCAACGCTTTCAGAAAAGAGAATTTTATGATCGGCGCTTACTTTTCAAAACCCGACTGGCATACTGAATATTACTGGTGGCCGTATTTTCCGCCTAAAGACCGTAATGTAAACTATGACCCGGCAAAATACCCTGAACGCTGGCAAAAATTTAAAGACTTTACTTTTAATCAGATCGGCGAACTGATGAGCGACTATGGCCGGATAGATATATTATGGCTTGACGGCGGCTGGGTAAGGCCAAAAATCAACGTTGATAAAAGTGCCGACAGGCCACGATCGGCCGACTATAATCAGGATATCGATATGCCAAAAATCGCAGCAATGGCGCGCACTAAGCAGCCGGGCTTGATTGTGGTCGACCGCACCGTTGCCGGTAAATACGAGAACTATACTACTCCTGAACAACAGGTACCAAATGTTCCCTTAGATCACCCTTGGGAGAGTTGCATCACCATGGGTAATTCATGGAGTTATGTACCCGGCGATCATTATAAATCTGCCGATCAGATTGTTTCTTTACTGGTAAAAATTGTTTCGCGCGGCGGCAACTTATTGATGAATATAGGCCCGGGCCCTGACGGTGACTGGGATCCGACAGCATATGAAAGATTGCAGCAGATTGGTAACTGGATGAAAATAAATGGCGAAGGCATTTATAATACTACCTCGGTAGCGCCATATTCCGAAGGAAACACGTTTTATACCAAGCTAAAAAGCTCAAATACTATTTATGCTTTTGTTTTGGCAGATAATGGCTCAGTAACTTTGCCCGCAAATATTTCATTCCATTTAAATGATATAAAGAAAGTTAAGAAGATCAGCCTGCTGGGTGTTAATCAAAAACTAAAATGGAAAGAAAATGGAGATGCCATAACCGTCACCATCCCATCCGGATTACAAACCAAAAACGGATTGAACCACGCCGCTGCATTTAAGATACAATATTGATACATTACGCCATCATAAATTTTAGTTATTTCACAACTCATAAAGCAAAAAAACGCCGATCTCGGTTATGAGATCGGCGTTTTTTTGGTTGCGGCTATGATAAAAAGTCTTATGTTTTTTTATTTCCAACCACCGCCTAAAGCGCGATATAAATTTACCTGGCTTAAATAAATATCTTTTTTTGATACTGCCAGCTCAAGCTCGGCATCCAGCACATTACGTTGCGCGGTAATAACCTCCAGGTAAGATGCCCTGCCAACCAGATAAAGATCGTCAGCTACTGATACGGCATTGCGTAGTGCGCTAACTTCCTGTGTTTTCAGCTTGTAATAATTAGCGTAGTTTTCCATGCCTTTCAAATTATCCATTACTTCTTTATAGCCGGTTAAGGCCGTTTTTTGATAGTTGGATAATGCAATTTTAGCTTCTGCCACTTTAGTGTTATACTCAGCTTTGATCTTTTTCCGGTTCAATACAGGGGCCGTTAACCCACCGATGACACCAAATACTGCCGAGCCGGGGTTAAACAGCAACGCTGCCTTGAAAGCGTTGTAACCCACATATGGGGTTAAAGTTAACGCCGGGAAAAACGCAGCGCGGGCGCTGCGGATATCAGCATTCATGGCTAACAACTCGAATTCTGCCTGACGCACATCCGGACGATTCAACAGCATTTGGGCGGGCACGCCGGTATTTAACTGATCGGGCACGCGCAGGCTCATGATTGAGGTATCGCGGTCAATCTTTGGGCTAAACCTGCCGGTTAATAATTTCAGCTGATTCTCTGCTTCAGTGATCTGCTGGGCCGTAGAATGGTACAGCGCCTGCGTATGCGCCAGCTGCGCTACAAATTGCTGCACAGCTAATTCAGTAGCCCGGCCGCCCACTTTTTGCACTTTCACTATCTCTAAAGCATTCTCCTGATACCTGATGTTTTTCTGAATAATGGCCGATTCAATATCCAACGCCAGCAGCTTGTAATATTGCGTGGCAATGGCGGCAGCCAGTTCGGTTTTTACCCATTGAAAGCCGTTCTGCGTAGCCAGAAAGCGGGACAGCGATGCTTTTTGCTGGTTTTTCAATTTTCCCCATATATCTACTTCCCACGTGCTTCTGAAGCCGGCAAAGTAGTCGGTGGTAGGTGTAGGGATACGTTGGTTGTTGCTAATATTTGGCGATAGGTTGGTGTCATAATTACCAACACCGTTCATCGTGTAATCGCCATAACGCTCAATACCTGCGCTCAGGTTCAAATCGACCTGTGGCAAACGTGCCGATTTAGCAAAATTCAATTGCGCTTCGGCAATCTGAATACGCTGATAAGCGGCCAGCACATCGGGATACGACGTCATGGCCGAATCGATGAGCCTCAACAGATAAGCATCCTTAAAAAACGCGTGCACCGGTAAATTGGCGCTCGTGAGCGTATCATGTTGGTTTTTAAAGGTGTCGGGTAGAGCCACCGTCGGTTTAAATGTCACAGCCTTATAATTGCCGCAACTCCATAAACCACCGATCAAGCCCGCCGATATTAGTATGATGAAATATTTCTTAAAATTCATTTTTCAAATAATTAATCCTGAGCAATTTCTGTCAGGGGTTCATGAGTAGATGCCTTTGTGGTTACGCCCTTTTTCTTATCCGCGCGAGCGAAAACAACATAAAGCCCCGGTATAATAAGCAGACCGAAAATGGTACCGAATAACATACCTCCCGCTGCAGCAGTACCGATTGAGCGGTTACCCATCGCACCCGCTCCGGAGGCTATACAAAGCGGTATCAACCCGGCAATGAACGCCAGCGAGGTCATCAGGATGGGCCTCAATCTGGATACAGCACCTTCAATGGCTGCTTTCAGAATGGTGGCTCCCTGACGTTGGCGCTGTACAGCAAACTCGATGATAAGAATGGCATTTTTACCTAGCAGACCAATAAGCATAACCAATGCCACCTGCGCATAAATATTGTTTTCTAACCCCAGTACTTTCAGGAAGAAGAAGGCCCCGAAAATACCAGTAGGCAATGAAAGGATAACCGGCAGCGGCAACAGAAAACTTTCATACTGTGCCGCCAGCAGCAGGTATACGAATACCAGGCAGATCATAAAAATGAATATGGCCTGGTTACCTGATAGTACCTCTTCGCGCGTCATACCTGACCATTCGAATGAATAGCCTTTCGGCAACGTTTTATCGGCTACCGCTTTGATTGTTTTAATAGCGTCGCCGCTGCTAAAGCCGGGCTCAGCATCGCCTGTTACCATAGCCGAGGTGTACATATTGTAACGCGTTAGCTGCTCAGGGCCAAGCACACGCTTCATGCTGATGAAGGTGGAGAATGGCACCATTTCGCCCTTGTCATTCTTGATCATCAGGCGCAGCACATCTTCGGGTTTTGTTCTGAACTCGGGCGAGGCCTGGACCATTACTTTATAAAGCTGCCCAAACCGGATAAAGTTAGATGCATAAAAACTGCCCATCAAAGTTTGCAGGGTTGACATGGCTTCATCTATCGTTATTCCTTTTTGAGCAGCTACTGCCTGGTCTACCGATATCATGTATTGCGGAAAGCTGGCGTCGAATGTGCTGAAGGCGCCTTGTATTTGCGGCGTAGCGTTCAGCGCTTTTACAAATTTATTGTTGATATCGGCCATTTGTTTAAAGTCGGCCTGGCCGGTCTTATCCAGCACCCGTATTTCAAAACCACTCGAGTTACCAAAGCCCGGTACCGTAGGCGGCGGGAAGAATTGTATATCGGCATCGGCAATGTTGCGGCATTTGTCTTCCAGCTCTTTAATCACATCATTTACAGAAGCTTTACGCTCATCCCAGTTTTTCAGGTTGATCATGAGCATCCCGTAGGATGCACCGGCTATACTATTCACTAAACTATAACCCGATAAGGTAGATACCGATTCTACACCCTCCACTTTTTTACTCTCTGCATATACCTTAGATACCACCTGCTCGGTACGCTCGACCGTTGAGCCCGGCGGGGTGGTTACGTTTACATAGATCTGGCCCTGATCCTCAGTCGGGATAAAGCCCGATGGCAGGAAGAAATTCAGGCCCCATGTGGTAGCAATAAACAGCAGCAGGATACCAAAAGTAAGCACTCGTCTGCCGGCAATTTTGCCGATCAGTCGCGCGTATTTGTTGGACACGCCATCATACCAATTATTGAATTTGGCAAAGAATTTATCCATGACACCTTTGCTTTTTGACGGGCTGTGGTGACGTAGCATTATAGCACACAAAGCTGGCGTCAGCGTTACCGCATTGATACCTGAAATGACTATTGCAAACGCTAAGGTTAACGAAAACTGTCGGTAAAACACCCCAACCGGACCTGACATGAACGCCACCGGTACAAACACCGCCGACATCACCAAAGTGATGGCAACAATGGCTCCGCTGATCTCTTTCATGGCTGCCATTGTCGCGTTCATTGGCGACAGGTGCTCTTCGGTCATTTTTACGTGGACGGCCTCTACTACCACAATGGCATTATCCACCACAATACCAATGGCCAGTACCAACGCAAAGAGCGTAAGCAGGTTAATGGAGAAGCCCAGCAGCTGCATAAAGAACAGCGTACCGATCAGGGCGACGGGCACGGCCAGCGCCGGGATCAATGTCGACCTGAAATCCTGCAGGAAAATGTATACCACAATAAACACCAGGATGAAGGCTTCCAGCAGGGTACGCAATACCTCATGAATAGACGCATCCAGGAAACGCGAAACGTCATAGTTTACGTTAAAAGTCATCCCAGGCGGGAATGAAGTACCCTTCATTTCCGTCATGCGTTGTTTGATGTTGGTGATCACATCGCGGGCATTTGAGCCGGGGCGCTGTTTGATCATGATAGAGGCCGACGGCTTACCATCAGTTTTTGAGATCATGCCGTAGGATAAAGCGCCAAACTCTACATCAGCCACTTCGCGCAGTTTTAATATAGAGCCGTCATTGTCGGCACGTACCACAATGTTTTTGTATTGCTCGGGGTCGAAGAACTTACCCGGGTAACGCAGTACATATTGCAGCAACTGCGGCGATCGGTCAGAACTTAAGCCGGTTTTACCCGGAGCAGCCTCTACGTTTTGAGCGCGAATGGCTTTAATCACGTCGTCGGTTGATACATGATAGGCAGTCATCCTATCGGGTTTTAACCAAACACGCATGGCGTATTCTTTGGCACCCATAATTTCTGCCCGGCCCACACCATCAATGCGCTTCAGCTCTTGCAGTACATTAATGTCGGCAAAGTTGTAGATAAATTTTTCGTCGAGGTTTTTGTCAGTACTAAAAATGTTGAGGTACATCAACATACTGTTTACCTCTTTCTCGGTAGTTACACCGGCTTTTATTACCTCTTCGGGCAATTCATCAATAATGGTCGATACGCGGTTCTGCACACTTACGGCAGCTTTATCCGGGTCGGTACCAACATTAAAAAAAATCTCGATAACGGTTAGGCCGTCATTACTGCAAACGGTTGACATGTAGGTCATGCCCGGTACACCGTTAATAGCCCTTTCAAGCGGCGTGGCCACAGCTTTGGCACACACCTCGGCGTTAGCGCCGGTGTAGTTTGCGGTTACCGTGACCGACGGGGGCACAATATCAGGGAATTGCGTAATCGGTAGCTGCAAAAGAGCCAGCCCTCCCAGCAAAACGATAAGCAATGAGATAACCAGCGACAATACAGGTCGCTTAATAAACAAGTTAAACATAGTTTAAATGATTCTTGATCAGTAAAATCCAAAACAAACAATAAGTAAGACGAATGAATCGCCTACTTATCCATAGCCAGCATTTTGGCAGGGGCCGATTCAGGTTTAATGGTCATGCCATCCTGCACCTTTTGTGCCCCTTCAAACAAAATGCGGTCGCCCGGCTTCAGGCCCTCTTTCACTACAAAATAGTGCTCAAGGCGAGCCATGGGAACGAAGCCTTGCATGTGAAGTTTGTTTTGCTGATCAATAACATAAACGTAGTTTTTATCCTGTATGTCAAACACAGCGGTTTGCGGCACTAACAGTGCATCATCAATTTTTGAGGATATGTATAATTTAGCGGTAGCCCCGTGACGCAATAATCTTTGCGGATTTGGGAAACTGGCGCGAAAATCAATCGATCCGGTGTTTTGCTCTATCTGCCCCTCAACAGTTTCAATGTGGCCAGCGTATGGGTATGAGCTGCCATCGGCTAAAACCAGCTTTACATCCCTGGTGGTTGAATTGGTGTTTTTGGTGCGCTCATATTTCAGATATTCATTTTCAGGGAAACTAAAATAAGCATACATGGTACTGATGTCAGACAAGTCTGTAAGTAAAGCTCCCTCTTCAATCAAGCTTCCTGCTTTAAGTGGTATACGATCAATAATACCGTCAAACGGCGCGCGAATGCTGGTGTAGGCTACATGGTTTTCAGCGCTCTGCACAGACGCTCTGGCCTGATCAATCATTGCGCGATCGGCAGTGAGTTTGGTTTGAGCTACTTCCAGCTCAGACTTTGCTACCACTTTTTTATCAACCAGCATTTTTATTCGGCTTAATTCAACTTCAGTAGCTTTGGCCGCGGCAATGGCATTGTCTAACTCGGCTTTAGCTTTACTTAGCTGTACGCGATACTCTTCATCATTGATCTTGAAAAGCAGCTGACCCTTTTGTACAGATTTGCCTTCGTCAACATAAATATGTTCCAGGAAACCTTTAACACGGGTACGGATCTCGATATTTCTGATGGCCTGGATATCGGCCACGTAAGGGGTTTGTAAAACGGTGTCTTTGGCCTGCAACGTAGTTACAGGCAATTGCGGCAATTCTTGTTTTGCCGGTTGGTCTTTGCTTGATGCCATGCAGCCGCAAATAAATAACGGCAACAGCACAGCAACGCCAAAATGGATTTTTGATGTTGTTGGATACATTTTTGGTATGTGTAATGATAACGCAGACTGATTACTGCAATAAACTAATACTTATGGCGCAAAGGGATGCGCAAATTCACACACACGCGATTTAGAACGGACTCAACCTGAACAGGAAATGATGGAGGGGAGGAAGAAAAACCTTGGTTTCCCAGAATTTAAGCTGTTCGCAAAATAACAGCCGTACCTGGCCAACCAAATTAAATATGGTAGTTTGAGGTATTACAACACTAAGGAAATTTGCCCGCATGGACACATACCTTGACTTGGTAGCCAATTTGCCATGCTCACCTTTTTTATGCTTTTTATGCCCTAAAAAATGATCAAGCAGAACATCAAGTAAAGTATTGTCGGGATGTGCGACTGATGAGGTAAGGCGCTGCGGCATCACCCGGCTGTCTTCGCCGAAGGCAGGATGGAAACAAATCAGAGCGTTAATTAACCATCCGACTAATAAGATATGCGACCACCTTTTTAGCATGGCGCAAAGATATCAAAAAAGGTTAAAAAAGGTTTGCCGCTTAACAGGCTTGTTACAGTTTTGACAATTGGCTTATTCAACAAACTCGCTTGGCGCCTTGCCGTATTGCTTTTTAAACTCCTTGCTAAAATACTTACGGTCTGTAAAGCCAACCATATAAGCTACTTCGTAAATGGTATACTGTTTTTGTTTAAGCAGGTTAAGCGCATTGCTCATCCTTACTGATTTGATAAAATCATTTACCGACAGACCCGTCAGCGCGTTCAGCTTTTTATATAAAACCGGCTGGCTCATGGCTACCTGGCTTGCCAGTTCAGGCACGCCAAACTCAACGTTATCTATATTTTTTTCGATGATAGCAATCACCTTGTTTAAAAACGCATCGTCAATAAAAACCGGTGGTGTTTTTGATGCTGCTTCTTTCCCATTTTGGTCGGGCTGCGCCAGGCTTTCGAGTTGATTGCCTGATCTGATCCGTCTGGCATAATTCTCCCGTATACGCAAACCGGCCATCAGTAAATTGTTAATCTGCAACATTAACACTTCAATGCTAAACGGCTTGGTGAGGTAAATATCCGCCCCCATCTTTAGTCCGCTAATATGGCTGTCGCTGGTAGCTTTGGCTGTAAGTAAAATAACCGGAATATGATTGGTGCGCTCATCCGCTTTCAGCGCATTACACATGGCAAATCCGTCCATTTCAGGCATCATCACATCGCTTACTACCAAGTCAGGAATAATGTTGGTGGCAAGTTCAATGCCCATAACACCATTTTCGGCCTGTATTACCTCATAGTTATTTTTCAGCCAGTCGGTGATAAATTGCCGCACATCACGGTTATCCTCAACCAGTAAAACAATAGGTTTTTTGTTACCCGGACGTACCGCCGGATTAAAGATAGGTGAATGATCGTTTTCGGACTCAACAACCGGTGCATGCCTTTTTAAGCCCGGGAAAGTTGGCTGCTGTTGCGGGCGACTATTTCCTTGATGAAAATGGGCATCGCCTTTTAATAATTTTACCGAAAATGAAGTCCGCTTATCGCCGGATGGCAACACTTTACTATCAACTTCAATCACGCCATTGTGCAATTCGGTAATGCTTTTGGCCAGTGCGAGGCCTACTCCGTAACCGGTATTTTGCTTGCCATGGTCATTTTCCTGGAAGTAATTGTCAAAGAGCTTTTTAATGTTTTCCGGTGCGATGCCTTTACCATTGTCAATAATGGTTACCGCAACATCGTCCTTTCGCTCCTCGATCAAAACATTGATAAAACCGCCCGGATTGGTAAATTTAAAAGCATTGTAAATAAGGTTATAAAATACCTTTTCCAACTGCTCTTTATCAAAGTATAGCCAGATCTTATCGGCCGAGGCAATAAAATCGGTGGTGATATTTCCGGATGTAGCAGTATCATCAAAACAGGAATAAATTTCGCGCAGTAAAGCAACCACATCACCCTTATCTATATTCAATTTCAGGTTACCTGTTTCGGCTTTTCTAAAATCCATCAGTTCATTAACCAGTTGCAGCAACGAATCAGAATTCTTTTTAATGATATGCAGTTGCCGGTCGTTGTCGGCATTCTCACGATTATGCAACAATAGTTTTTCAACCGGACCAAAGATCAACGACAGGTGGGTTCGTATCTCATGCGAGATATTGGTAAAAAAATTAAGTTTCAGTTGGTTAAGCTCATGCTCGCGCCGCAATATGGACCGCAGAATGAAAAAACGGGCAATAAAAAATACCAGTCCGGCGACAAATAGAGTATAGAGTGTGTAGGCCCAGAAGGTTTGCCAAAAAACCGGCATCACTCTGATATGCAGAATTGCGGCCTTGCCCCAAACACCATCGTTATTCGTTCCTTTTGCAAAAAAGGTATAGTCGCCATGCGGCAGATTAGTATAGGGTGCCGAGGGAATAGTAGTATAAACCCAATCGCGGTCAAAGCCTTCCAGTTTATATGCGTACCTGTTCTTTTCAGATTTTACATAATTCAGCGCAGCAAAATCAATAGTAAATACATTTTGAGCATGAGAAAATACCACGCTCTGGGTAAGGCTAATATCTTTCGAGAGTATTTTATCAGCCTGTCCGGCCTCAACCGGTTTATTGAACAATTTTAATCCGGTAATGATAACCGGCGGTGCAACGTTGTTCTCTTCTATTTGTGCAGGGAAGAAACTGGTTAGTCCATTAAATCCGCCAAAAAGCATTTCGCCACCGGCCGTCTTGAAACAAGAATTGATGTTGAATGTGTTGCCGCCGAGGCCGTCGCTTTTATTATAATTCTTAAACGTATGGCTTACGACATTAAATTTCGAGAGGCCGTTGCTTGTACTGATCCAAAGATTTTGCCCGGCATCTAATATTCCCAAAACATTATTATTGGCCAGTCCGTCGGCTTGCGTATAACTGCTAAAGGTATTTTGCGCCGGGTTATACTGCCATAATCCGGCATAATAAGTACCTACCCAAATGCGATGACTGCTGTCCTCATATACCCTGTTTACCGGCATTGGTTTGTTCCCGGCAAAATTGAATAACGCAATCGAACCGTTATCGTGGTTAATACGATACAGGCCCATGTTAGTACCTATCCATATATTTTTCTTGTAGTCTTGTATTAACGAATTGATGGCGCGTCGTCCTACGGCGTTGGTTGCTTTACTGGTTACAGGCTGCAGGTTGGTACCGTTGCGTTTAAATGCCAGTAAACCTACCTGTGTACCCACCCAGAAGTTGTTTTCGTCGTCCTCTAAAATGCTCAGCTGTTCAGAGCCCAAAGTGGTTGCATCGTTTTCTTTATACAAGTACCGTTTAAACTGATGCGTCGCCGGATCAAACAGGTTCAAGCCGCCGCCGTGCGTACCCACCCAAACATGATGATCCCGATCAAGATATACTACCTTAACCAGGTTTGACCCTAATGATGATTGATCATTAACCGAATTCTGATAGGTAGTCACTTTATCGGCCGTGCGATCAAAATAGTTGAGCCCTCCGCCCTCTGTACCTATCCAAAGATTGTGCTGTGCATCTTCAGCTACAGCGCTGACCACGTTATTATTGATAGCAGAATGGTATTTGGCGGTTTGAAAAGCCAAAAACGTATTATTGAAGCTGGATACCATATTGATACCGCCCCAGTAAGTACCTATCCAGGTTGCATGATTATGGTCGATAAAAATACTGTAGATAGAGTTTTGACTCAGGCTGTTCTTATTTTCCGGGTCATGCGTATAATGGGTGAACCGACGGGTTGCCGGATCTAAAATTGAAAGGCCCGTTAGCGTGCCAATCCAGATTTTACCATAACTGTCGAGGCTAAGCGTACGTATGTTGTTGTTAACAGGCCCATTACTCCCTGTATTACTTAAAAAACGTGAAAACTGCCCGGTTTGCCGGTTATAAAAATTCACGCCGCCGTGTAGCGTTCCTATCCATAAGCCATTGTTACGATCCTGATTAATGGCCGTTACATAATCATCGCTTATGGAGTTGGGCTGCGAGTCATTGTGTTTAAACATGGTGAACACAAATCCGCCCTTTTGTTTTTGCATTTTGGTAAGCCCGGCCGACGACCCTATCCAATACGTACCCTGGTCGTCCTGATAAAAACAATGACCGTTGGTACCGTAGAGCCCTGCCACCGAATCAGGCACGGCAATAGTTTTGAAAGTATTGATTTGCCTGTTGGCAAACAGCTTCAAACCTTCTGACGACCATACCCAGACGTTGTTTTGCCTGTCCTGATAAATACTGCTGATAATCTGGGGACCGGTTGCAGCCGTTGTGCGCAGGTTAATACGTTCAAAATTGTCCGTCTCGGGATTATATCGGTTCAGCCCATTGCGGGTGCCTATCCATAAGGTGTGCCGCGCGTCCACCAATAGTGCGGTAACATAGTCTGATGAAATACTCGATGGGTCTGCCGGGTTGTTGCTGTATATTTTAAAGCTGCGGCTATTATATTTATTAAGCCCGTGCTGCGTGCCGAACCACATAAAGCCCTTGTTATCCTGCACAATGGCCAGCACCGAGTTTTGCGACAAGCCATCATCTACAGTAAGATTTTCAAATACAATACGCTGGCTGTAAGCACTTATTGAAAGGCAAACGGCAAGTAGCAGAGTTGTAATTGATAATTTCATTTTCGCATGGCGGATTATAAAATTAAGAATTTTTGTGCTACCGTTTTAGCCGGCTGCATTTTAAATCTTAAGTTTTAATAATTCCGTAGCCGCCATAAGGTAAGCACCTGTACCGTATTCCTGGTTATCGCTTTGTTTTACAGCTTCAGGCTTTGCGCCTATTTGCTGCACCCATTGCAATTTGCCTTCGTTATCAATTGCACTGTTAAGTGCCTCCCAACCGCGTTTTACAACAGGCAGGTATACTTGCTTATCCAATATTTTCTGATTAATGCCCCATGCCAATGCAAAGGTATAAAACCCGGTGCCACTGGTCTCTTTTACCGGCACTTGTGCAGCATCAAGTAAACTGGCGCGCCAAAAACCGTCGGGCTGTTGCAGACCGGCAATCTTTGCGGCCATCTTTTTATAAAGCTCGACATAAGCGGCTCGCGATGTATCATTTTTAGGTAGTCTTTCTATCACCTGAGCCAAGCCGGCCATTACCCAGCCATTACCCCGCGACCAAAATACTTTTTTACCCGATGGGGTCAACTGATTAAAATATGATTTATCACGAAAGTAAAGGTCCTCGCTTTTATCAAACAGAAATGCGGTTGCATCCCACCACATATTGTCAAGGTAAATAACATATTTTCTGTCGCCGGTTTGTTGTGCCAGTCGCACCAGCAATGGTGGCTCCATGAACAGCGCGTCGCACCACCACCAGTCAACCCTCCCCGGCTTAGCCGACGCCATCAGTGAATCAACACGTTGCTTTATACCTGCTAACATGTAAGACTCTTTCTTTTTGGCATAAATATCCAAAAACACCTGCCCGCGCACCAGGTCGTCGGCATGGCGGAATCGCTTACCTCCTACCCAATGTACACTATCAGCGTATTTCATGGACGCATTAAAGTATAACTCATCATGCACCGAATTATAAGCGCGCATAGCACCTACGTAAAGTACTGCCCGCGCCCAATCTTCGCTTAAGTTAACTTTTAACGGATGAGCCAATTGCCAGGTAAATACCTTTTGCATGTTTCGGGTTATGGCTTTTTTTGAATAGATATCCTGTGCAATGGCATTTAATGAAATACAAACTGCCATTAACCCAACTGCGCCCGTTTTATAAAACTTTGATGTCGACATACCCAAGCTTTTATTTTGTTTTACCATATATAGATTGCTGTAAACTAACCGGGAACTGTGCCACCATTGATTTAAGCTTTTGCGGCATGTACTTCCATGGATAAGTAGTTATACCGGACGGCCTATTCTTTTTGCCACCTGTAACCAACGTCTCCTTCACATTAACCAAATCAGCCTCGCCAGCAATATTACCTTTTAAAATATTCCCGGTAAAATTCACCTGACTATATTGTTTGGGCGATTTAGTAAAAACGCCAAATGATTTTCCGCCGAAATAAAAATAGTTATCATCAAAAGCAATATTGGTAGGAAAGCCGCCCTCAATGTCAGCAATTTCCAATGCGGCGCGTTTTGGCGAATCGTTATAAAAAATATTTCCTTTTACCAGGGTGCTGTCGGTAACACCGGCAAAATTAAACAAGCGCCGGCGCAGTTGTCCGTCGTTAACGCTTAGGTTATAGCGGATAATATTACCGGTGGTTTTTACATTCTCGTTGTTGATCAGGTCGGATATCACCAACATAAAACCGCCATCATTATCATGGCTGTAGTTATACTGGATAACGGTGTTGCGGCTATTGCCATCAATATCAAATGATTGCCCATCATTGGCCCAGTTAAGATTTTTGGTGTTGGCTACCTCGTTATACTGGATGGTTGTGTGATCGCTGCTGTGCGGCCATATAGCCACGGCATTATCTTTAGCGCGGGTGCGGATGTTGATTAATTTATTATGCTCGATCATAGCAGTATCAAATGCCTTTACCACGATACCATCGCCGCCAATATCATCTAACAAACAATTGCGAATGATAAGGTCGCGGTTCGGGAACCAGTTGCTGCGGATACCAAAGGTGCCACTGCCACGGATACCGTTACGATCAACCTTTTTGAGCTTGCAATCTTCAATTACCAGATGTACAATATTGCTGGCTTTCGGTCCCTGGCAATCCCAAAATATGCCGCATCCCTCAGCCGATCCTTTTTTATTATCTCCATTAATATCATGGACATATAAACGGCGCAGGGTAATGTCATGTAATGTGCCTATATTTTCGGCTAAGATACGCACACCTGTGGGCCCTGTTTTCTGCTCGGCAACGGTGTTATCCCAATTAGAAATATCCAGATCCTGCACCACTATATATTGCATGTTCTTTAACAATACCGCATCCTTGAAGGTTCCGGCTGCCTTTATTTCAGGCAATGCTCCGGTACCATAAGCACCAAAAACAATTGGCTTACCGGGCATTCCGGCTCCTGCCGGAGCCAATTGGCCCTTCCATACCCCGCCCCTGCTAAACAAAATACTGTCGCCGGGTACAAATGTTTGGCTATTAACTTTATTAAGCGTTAACCAGGCTCTAGTGGCACTACGGCCGTTATTAGCGTCGTTACCGGTCTTACTATTTACATAATAGGTGGCGCCAAAAAGGTGGCCGACCCAACTACACAGCATTACCAATATCAATATTTTCTTCATTGCGTTAAATTAAATAATTTGGAGGTTATTGCAGCGTCCATTCGCATTCATCGTGCAATAAATGCTTTGCCTGTTTGCTGGTTATTTCAATCTTATTTGGTCCTTTTTTTAATTCTATGTTTTCCCAGGTGATGATGTGCAGGTCGTCAGGATTGCGGGTACCGCCCTGTACGATGCCATTAACTTTAAGCGACACTCCCGGCACATTGCTGTACACTTTAATATCGGTAACCGGCTTATTGCGTGTAGCATTTCGCCGGTCGGTGATATAGACCATCGGTTCGGTGTTCCAGTTGACTTTGTAAAAATAAAAAGCGTCTTTTTTTATCGATCGATCATAGGTAACCAGACCCTTATCATTTACACCCGGCGTGTCGCCCTCGTTACGGATAGACGAACCAAAATCTGCCAATGCCCAAACATATTTACCCCACATAAACTGACGCTTTTGTAGTTCGCGCCAGCTTTCCTCGTGGTATAGCGTCTGCCATTCTTCAGGATGAAACCTACTATCTGCTGAGGGTTTTTCTTTACTTTCCCAGTGTTTAAAAGGGCTGCCGCCAGCGCCAAATTCGCTAATCGCAATCGGCTCGGGCGCTGTTTGGCTATGCATTTTATCGGCCCAAACACCCAGGTCTTTAAACTCACCGCCATACCAGCCAAAGTATTTATTCCAGGCAATCAGATCGGTTACACCATTAAAGTTAGTACTGTCCAAAAAAGATGCGCAGGTAGTAAGTCTGGTAGGATCCTCTTTTTTTGCGAGGGTATTCAATTGTTTTAAAAAAGGCACCGGGTTATCATGATCCAGCTTCAACTCGTTAAAGAGTCCCCAGAAAAACACCGACGGATGGTTATAATTCTGCCTGATCAGTTCAGTAAGCACTTGTTTAACATGACTTTCCAGCTCACTGCTTTTAATATAGCCATCGCCAGAGTAGCCACCCGGACCCACAAAAGGAATTTCTGACCAAAGCACCAAACCATTACGATCGCACAGATCATAAAAATATTTACCATGAGGATAATGCGTTAAACGCAGCGTTGTAGCGCCTATCTCATTAATCAGTTGCATATCGCGGTCATAGTCGGCCGTATCCAACGCCGAACCCTTGCCTTGAACATCTTCATGAAAACCTAAGCCATGTAGATCAAGGTATTTGCCATTCAGCGAAAAGCCTTTATCGGCATCAACTTTAAAATACCGGATGCCAAGCGGCTGTGTAACGTTATCAATCACCCGCCCATTGCGCAGTAGCTTTATTACCACTGTATACAGGTAAGGCGACGATCGCCCGTTCCATAAATGAGGGCTCTTTAATTTTAAAACCTGTGTGCATTGCATATTATCCGTCACATTGCCAGATGTTGCAGCAACCATATGATTGTTTGCATCCATGATCTCGGCACTTACCTGCAAATGCGACTTGTCTGTTACAGAAAGCTTGGTTAAAATATTTACCGTAGCCGAAGCTGCAGATACATCGACCGGGGTAAGGTAAACCCCTGGCGAAGCGTGATCAAGCGGCGAGATACAATCTTTTGATGTAACTAATAACGATACCGGTCGGTGGATACCGCCATAAACATTAAAATCGCCAACTAAGGGCAGCACATCCTGGCGTATGGCATTACTTACCTGTACCTCAACACTATTTTGCTGGCCTGTTTTAACATAATTGGTTATTTCAATGCAAAAGCAGGTGTATCCGCCTTTATGTTCGGCAATAAAATGCTTGTTTATAAAAACCGAGGCAACAGAATTAGCCCCCTCGAAATATAGAAACAAGCGCTTTTGCTTCCAGGCATTGCTAACAAAAAAGTTCTTTTCATAAATACCCGCTTCGCGCCGGTAATTTACATTGCCTGACAATACATCCGATGCGTTCCAGGTATGGGGCAGCGTCACACTAATTTTTTGCGGCTGTTTATTTACGTCATAAGCAAAGTGAAACTTCCAGCCGGCATTAAAGTTAATACGCTCGCGCATATTAGCCGAGACCGGCTTGTTGCCACCGGCAAATGCCAGCACCGGCGCAAACAATAACAAATAAAAGTATATTAATAATGCTCTGTTCATAAAGTCAGGAAGATGTAGGTTGTTGTTGAAATAAACCGCCAAATTTTGCTGTCCGGTATGGAGTGTTAAAACGTTTGAAAAAACGCCCGCTCCAGAGCGGAGCCGGGCGCTTATCAAACCAGCTAATCAATTGTGAGAATCTTTAACTAACTATTACCATCCGTATCCCGGAGTTTGCACCAGGTTTGGATTTCGTTGAAGCTCTGCCTGCGGAATTGGCCAAACATAGGTTGTATTTGAGCCAAATTGCCAGGTATAAGGCAAGATAACCGTACCCCATGGTTGTTTTTCGCCAGGGCTATTAGTGTAAACAGCATTGTAAATGGTGCCCCATCTTAATTCATCAAAGTAGTTAACACCTTCGTTGATGAATTCAACACGACGCTCATTTCTGATACGGGTACGCAGATCATCCTGTCCGGTAACAGTAGTGGCAGCATTTGAATTAAGTAATGCTACCCCGGCCCGGGCTCTAACCTGGTTTACCAATGCAATTGCAGGAGCGGTTTGTCCTTGCTCATTCAATGCTTCGGCCCACATTAATAAAACATCGGCATAACGTATCAGTGGGAAATTAAGTGGCTGTGCGTTACGGCCGCCGGTTGCCGGTATTTCGGCGTTCCCTTCAGCAACAAATTTGCGGTGCAGGTAAACCGGTGTACTGGTCATATCTGTTTGCAAATCGCCGCTGGCTGCAGCGCGATAAGGCCACCGCCAGGTAAGTGTAGCGTTGTTTGCACCAAATACGCCATTATACTGAGAATACGGCGTGATGACAGACATCGCTAAACGTGGGTCGCGATTGGCGTAAGCAGCTGCTATGCGGGCCTCATTCCCGGTAGGCAAATACAAACTCATCTGTGCTCCCCTTGCTGTGGCGGCGGCAATTTCGCTTGCGGTTAAGTTGTTCCGTAAAAAGAACACCTCGCGTTGTGCCGGTGTCATTGCGCTGTAACCCGGTAAAACGGCATCCCAGTTAAAGGTTGACCCATCAACATTTTGATAAAGATCAACCTGATTTGGCGGCACCACGTAATCATCCCAGCAAGAGCCAAAAGATGAACGGTTACCACAAAACCACTGCATAGTGCCACCGGCGCCAACAATGGCTATGTTTTGTATGGCAAATATCATTTCGCTGCATTGCTGATTGGCTTGTTTAAACAAAGTATAATAATTTGAAAACAGCGCATAACCTGCATTTTGCACCTGTTGAAAATCGGCCGCAGCCAGGTCGTATTTTTTCATATACAAATAAGCCTTGCCCCGCAACGCGTAAGCCGCGCCTTTAGTTGCATGCCCATAGTTGGCATTGCCGGCTGCATAAATATTAGGCAGGTTAGGCTCGTTGATGGCATCCGTCAAATCGGCCACTACCTGATTCCACACCTCAGCTTCAGTGCTACGCGGTTTGTTGGCCTGCAGGGGTTGGGTATAAGTTAAATAAATAGGTACCCCTCTATAAAGCTGGTTCAGCCTCATATAAAAATAGGCTCTTAAAAATTTAGCTTCGGCCACATATCTTGCTTTTTTGGCCGGATCTGACGGCGATTTCGCCGGTATGCTGGCAATAGCGTCATTAGCGCGCTGAATACCTTCATAAAGGTTTTTCCAAAAATCGGCATAAATACCGTCGTTAGCGGTCGACGAACCATTAAGCAGGTTTACCGCGCCTCTGGCCTGGGTACTGGACCCCAGCTGGTCAAGCATATAGAGTTCTTCTCCACTGTCGCCGCCGGTACTTTGCCCTAAGCGCAAAGCCTGGTAAACACCTGCCATACCCAGATCAGTCAGGTTGTCGTTTGTCCACATCGTTGTTGACGATATCGCATTATAGGGCGATAAATTGAGGATGTTCTTTTTACAACTGGTTGCTAATACCAAGCCGCTAAATAATATGATGGTTGTTATTTTTTTCATGACATTAAAATTTAAAAGCTAGCGTTTAAACCTGCCGAGAACTGGCGCAGCGTTGGATAGGTGAAACCACCGCCAATTTCTGGATCAAGACCCGGCACATAATTGGTAATTGTTATCAGGTTATCGCCTGAAACAAATACCCGCATTCTGCTCATTCCTAACTTTTTCACAATAGCGTTTGAGAAGGTATAACCTATCTGCGCATTTTTCAACTTAACGTACGATGAATTGTACAGGTAGAAATTGCTTGGCAACGAAATGTTCTGCGGATCGTTGATATTGTTGGTTAAACGTGGATAACGCGCAGTCAGATTATTGGCCGGATCTGACGGGTTAGCCACATTGTAGTAATAATGATCGTTCGCTACCAGGGTACTGATGGCATGTCCTATGCCGACATACGAGGTGGTATAACCGCCTTGTGCCAAATAGTTATACGCGCCAAAGCTTCCGGCCCACATCATTGACAGGTCGACATTTTTATAGGAGAAGTTAAACTGCATACCACCGGTATATTTCGGTATCGGCGATTTTGACGATAACCGTCTGTCGGTAGCGTCGCCATAAACCTTGTCGCCGTCGGTATCGGCAAATATCAACTCGCCATAATAAAGGTTGTTAGGGGCAATAGTATTGTTGGGTTTAAACGTATAACCAGCCGTTTGCATGGCTTTTATCCAGGCCATATCCTGTGTAGTACGAATCATGCCGTCTTTAGGGCCGCCATCTTTGTTTACACTTCCGTCGCCATTAAAATAGGTTCCCGAACCTTTATAGGTTTGGTACAGATAGAACGAGTTATAGGCATGGCCCTGCACTAAGGCGGTATTGCCAGAAGTGCTGGCTACAGAAGCGAAGTTTGAATAGTCTGCATTTAATGCGCCTTTATAGCTGGTTAGCCTGTTAAAGTTATAAGCAAAGTTACCGGCAACGCGGTAATTGAATGCACCGATATGATCGTGGAAGTTCAGCGCAACCTCAACACCCTTGTTTTCCATGGTACCCAGGTTAACTACCGGTGCACTAGCGGTACCTGCTGCCAGTGGAATTGGCGGCGCATATAGGATACCGGTAGTTAGTTTACGGTAAACATCAACATCAAAATTTAACTTATCATGAAATAAACCACCTTCAATACCAATATTGGCCAGAGATGTTTTTTCCCATTGGATATTCGGATTGCTGAATACCTGGATATTTAAAGCATTTACCTGCGCACCGTTAAATGAATAAGTAGTGGTACCGTAGGTTGACTGGTAGTTGTACAGACCAGCCGAAGCGGTTGAACTTAATACGTTATTACCTGTTTGCCCCCATGAAGCTTTTAACTTCAAGTTGCTTACAGTATTATTGATATTGCTCATAAACGGCTCCTGCGACACGCGCCAGCCTGCTGCAAAAGCCGGGAAAAATCCCCAGCGATCATTGGCCGCGAATTTAGACGAACCGTCATCGCGCATTACCGCTTCAAACAGGTATTTTTGTTTGTAGTTATAATCAACCCTGCCAAAAAACGAGCGCATACCATAATCATATTGCGAACCAGTATTTGTTGTAGCCGTAGTTACCGTATTCAATACGTATAATGAAGGATCGGTAAGACCGGTACTCAAGGCGTTAAAGCCATAGTAATTATAATAGTTTTGCTCAAAACCACCCATTACATCCAGGTTATGGTCTTTGGCAATGATTGTATTGTATTTTAATACCGAGGTGAAGTCGGTTTGGTAATATTTATTAAAATCATAATAAGAAGTAGCATTTGCCAATGACCCAGGAGGCGCGCTTTGCACACCGGTAGCCAGGTTCCATTTGCCATACGGAGGCGGGGCGCTATTGTCTTCTTGCGAAGCTACCTGATAGTTAAATGTGTTTTCCCAGGTTAAGCCCTTCATGATATTAAAATTGATATAAAAGCTGGTATTAACTCTTGATCTCACATTGCTTCCCTGAGTTTCAAGCAGGTAAGCCAGGATGTTATTAGCAGTAGGCGATTCATCAGGTGCAGATGGGTAGCCAAACTTGCCCTCATACTCCGGATAAACTCCCGGCGTAGTTTGCCATAAATAGGTAAAAGCGTTAGACAGGTTACCCAGTTGATAAGTTTGATAAGAGCCGAAGGTTTGTGTACCAACGGTTAAAAATTTAGTAGGTTTTGATTGCAGGTTTATTCTGAACTGGTACTCATCAGAACCGGTATTTGGCATAGCACCAGGCTCATGCAAATAGCCTGCTGACATCAGGTATTGTGAATTATCAGATCCACCGCTAACCGAAATGTTATGATCTTGCGCCAGATAGTTTTTAAATATCACCTTTGTCCAGTCAGTATTTGGATAGGCGACATAGTTAGGGACGCCGATAGCGTTGGTGCCGTTAGGATTAGCATTGGCAGTCTGCCAGGCAGTAATATCAGATGCCTGGTATGCCGGCGAACTACCGGTATTGGCAGCACCCTGGTTGGCCAAATTCATGTGGGTAACATAATCAGTCACAAAAGAGGGCGTGAAGCTTGGCCGGCTTTGCGAAACAATGCCGCTATAAGTAATTGATGTTTTGCCTTTGCTTCCTTTTTTGGTAGTTACCAAAATAACACCATTGGCCGCCCTTGAACCGTAGATAGAGGCTGATGCCGCATCTTTCAACACAGAAATGCTTTCGATATCGATAGGATTAATGTTATCAATGCTTGGCGAAAGCACCCCATCAATAACATACAGTGGCGTAGTACTGTTTGGCGTACCGGTACCGCGGATAACAATGCTCGCTCCATCAGAACCAGGCTGGCCAGACGACTGGTGTGCATAAGCACCCGGTACCAAACCGGCAATAGCCTGTGAAACGTTAGACAAAGGCCTGTCCTGAAGTTCTTTCGAGCTGATAGCCGAAACAGAGCCAATAACATTGACTTTTTTCTGAACGCCATAACCTACAACCACAACGTCATTCAGACTATTGGCTTGGGGAACCAATGACACATTGAGGGTTGTACCGGCAACCGTTTTTTCCTGCGTCACATATCCAATAAATGAGAATACCAGCACCGCTTTATTGTCTGCTGCAATACTGTAGCTACCATTGGCGTCGGTCACGGTTCCGGTGGCGGTTCCTTTTAACTTCACACTTACACCGGGCAATGCTTCGCCCCGGTCGTCTTTTACAGTTCCGGTAATCCTTTGCGATTGCGCAAACACGCTGCCGGATAGTAAGAAAAATAACCCCAGCAGGATGCTAAATAAAAGCCGCGCTTTTTTAGCCCTGTTTGTTCCTGAGTCATTAAGTAAATAATTTTTATCCATTTTAATTCATTTAGTTTAATTGGTTGGTTGGGAAGACAGCCGACAGATAGGCAACTGTTGTTTGGGGAGGAGCCACCGGCCAACCGGCGCGACAGCCGCTTCATGGACAATTAAAAAAATAACAATTCTTTCATACTCTGGTCATTTTGGTTTAAACAAAATTGACACAAGCGGCATGAAAGACAGGGGTAAAATCCTAAACAAATAGGGGTAAAATCCTAAATAATAGCTTATTCAGCCGGTTTTGAGATGTTCGATAAGGTGAATTGATGGATGACTCCGATGGACAGCAGGGTCATTTGCCGGATCCATAAAACAAGAAACGCTGACCTCATGCATAAGATCAGCGTTTCTTGTTTCTTGGAAAGAATATCATTAATAATCTTCCTGCTTGATATAACCTACATACGAAAGTGGGCTGCCGTGACTGCGGATAACACGCAGCGAAGCGTGTCCCGTCGGCATAACTACCAGGGTCATTTCTTTAACGTCACTCATACCGGTGCTTGGTTTGATGACAATATCCCAGTCGCCTTTTTTATTGCGCGTCTCACGGTATCCAAAAGCAGTGCCGTTAAACTTAACAGAGTCAGTTTTAGTTTGGCCAGACAGATTAACTATCAGGGTATCACGTAAAACTGCAACATAGGGCAGCTTTGAGCCATTTTCAGCTATCACTTTACTAGAGTCTTTTTCCGGCATCGCTTTAAAAACAAAGTTTTTCTCATCGATCAGGCGTTTTATTTCCTCGGCTTTATCGGCTTTTTCTTTCTGTGATGGGATTTGGGCCTGACTTGTATTTAAACCCCATAAAACCGAGGCAAACACAAGGATTAACTTGCTTAAGCTTTTCATATCCAATAATTTACTGAATATATATTCGCACAAACATCATACCATGCCAGCTAGCGGATAGTCAAAGTTTCACTTAGAAAAAACGCCGATCTCATGTAAGAAATCGGCGTTTTAAGTATTATTCACTCTCCCGGGCTTTATGGGCGAATACGAATGATCGTTTTCCCGCTGGGCCGGGTGGTTGAATTGAGTGCTGCAATGGCTTCATCGAGGGACACTGTAGCACCAATGTAGGTCCGCAACCGTCCGTCTCGCACGCGCAGCACCATCTCGCTCAATTGCGCGCGGTCGGGCTCAACAACAAAGTCGACTACCGCTCCGTTGGCAAGTCGCACATCTGTAGGTCCGGTGACGGTAACCAGTTTTCCTCCGGAGCGAATCAAGCCGGCAGACCGCTTCGCTACGTCGCCACTTAGAGCATCGAACACCAGATCAACCCCTCCCGCGTTTTCCAGAGCGTCACTTTCCAGATCGATGAATTCATTTGCGCCAAAGTCAAGCGCCCGCTGACGCTGCGCCGCCCGCCCGGTACCTATGACGTATGCGCCGGCCTCTCGTGCAAGTTGAGTTGCCATAGAACCGACTATACCAGCTGCACCATGCACCATTACGCTCTGCCCCACCTGCCGGCCACCGTGGTCAAATAGCCCCTGCCAGGCGGTAAGCCCCGGCATTACAAGAGCCGCGCCCACAGTGAAGTCAACATCGGCTGGCAGCGGCGCAAGGTTACGTGCCTCGACAGCTATATACTCAGCCAGGGCGCCGTCACGGTACCAATCGGTGAGGCCGAACACGCGTTGCCCGACTGATAGCCCCGTCGTTCCATAACCAAGGGCAGTGACTACTCCGGCCAACTCGTGACCTGGAACAGACGGTACCCTGTTATGGCCGGTTCGATTGACCCAGGTAGCGGGCCAGGACAGCTCATCACCTGTCATTGCAGAAGCATGAACCCGGACTACGACATCGTTTATTGCCGCTTGCGGCTCAGGCCGCTCTGTAAGCTGCATACCGGCAATTCCGGCAGCTTGATCTGTCACTACAATTGCTTTCATAACATACCTCCTTTTTCCTTTTATATGTCAATAGTGATGTAAAGCTAGCGGTTAAATTGACTACCTTAATAGCTGGTTTTAAAATATATAGGAAGACGGTATTTTCCAGGGTGCGCTTAATTAAGCTATTATGGTTTTTACCCATTAAAATCAGGATCAAATTCCACAATCCATTCAATACCGTATTTGTCTCTAAACATTCCGGCGTATGTGCTCCACGGGGTGTCGTCAATCGGTCCTTCTATATCTCCGCCTGCTGCTAATCCGTTAAATATTTTGTCGGCATCTTCACGGCTTCCAGCACTCACCATTATTTTAGACCGGTTTTCGTTCTCGTTTACGCGCCCCATAAATTCAGGAACGTCATTGGCTATTATCATACTGTGTTTGCCAAGAGGCAGGGCTATGTACATTATTTTGTGGGCCTCATTTTCGGGAATCTGAAATTCAGGGCCCGCAAGCTCCCCAAACCTAATGATCTTTGTGAACTCGCCTCCAAAAACTGACTTGTAAAAGGTGAACGCTTCTTCGGCATTGCCGTTAAAATTGATCCAAGGATTAATTGCTCTCATCATCTTATTTTATTTGTTAAGTTTATTGGCTTGTATTCCTGGCAGACCCCAATCAAGCCGAAGTTTAAAAACTTCAATCTAAAATACGGGAAGTTTTCAACTTCCGCCGCTATGCCAAACAAAAAAGCCGCCCTGCTTTCGCAAAGCGGCTTATCGCAGCCGATAATCGGCTTTATCGTCACTAAAGAGAGTTGACACTATACTCCGGCGCGATATTAAGGCGCAGGTAGCCATTAACCAATTGTTTCTGTTGGCCTGTAGTTGGGTCAATCACAACAGCGTTAAACCTTGCTTCCAGGTTATAGCCCCACTTGGCTTGGATAAAGTTGGTAATCTCAAAAGGAGAGTTTTTTTGGAATCCGCGGGGAATCGCGATCGTATTTATCCCATTATAACTATTATATGATGAATACAGTTTATTATTAGCCACCACATTGAATGCAATACCATTTTGGGAATTCTGCCATTCAAAATCTTCAGCATACGTATATTTTCCGACGGCAAACATGGTAAGTACATCATTAAGCGGGGGCCAATAGTTAGTTATTGGCTGCTTGATAAATTTCTTTACAAAAAACACAGTGACGGTTGTATTGTTGGACGATATTACACTTTCCTGAAAATGAAGTATCGAGTCAGGGCTGCCAATAAGCGAATAGACATGTTTTTGATTAGTATCAGGATAAATAAGCTTCCGGTTGGCATCCTCGCCACCTGTGTGTACCGGATTATGACCTATCCCGCTGGCGGTATAGGTTTTGCCGTCAATAGTATAAGAAATCGAATCTTTGACGGCAGCTACAGCAGGTATGCTGAGCTTAATAGGGACAGAATCCTGATTCGATCGCTTTTTACACGATGTAATGGCCGCAAAAAGTAAAACGGCACAAATAAGGTTAAGGTTTTTCATAGATGATGTAAAGTTTAGCTGAGGCGACAAAGTTAATTGATTCGATGGGATTTTTAATCAATAGAAGACAATAATTTTAATCGCGGACAATTATTTAATTAATCAATAATTTTTCCTAAAGATTTCAAAAACGCGCAAGGGCAATCCAGGTCGCGCCTTGATCGCACAGAAAGCTTTCAACTTCCGTCGGCGGCAACCGGAAGAAACAAGCATTCGCAGTTTTGTAGGTTTTGTTATTATTTTAGTGACGTCAATTTCCATATATATGATACGTCCCGAATCACAAAATGTTACCGACTACACCAATAACAATACCATTTTCATGGTATGGAACTTCAAAGATAATTTAGAGATTGGCGATAGTTTTAACCAGCTATGTAAGCTTGTTATTAATCTGAATAATTCTGCTAATGTCCGCTTCCCGGTTTCAAGAGCGAGTTGCGTGATGGGAATCGGGCATGATGCATGGCTGCGTCTAAACCTACCCAACCCGTTACCAAAAGAGCTGGTTAATTTTACTCCCATTACCGGCATAAAACATACAGCCGTAGCTTCCCGCGGAGATTTGCATTTTCATATCCGGGCCGACACCACCAGCATCTGCTATGACATGGCAGCGGCTATATCGGCTATATTAGATCCGGCAGCTACGGGCATAGAAGAAGTTCATGGCTTCAGGTATTGGGATAGCCGTTCGATATTAGGCTTTGTGGATGGAACTGAAAACCCTCAGGGACAAGACCGCGATTTTTTTGCGATTGTCGGAGACGACGATTCGATGTATAAGGGGGGCAGTTATCTTTTTGTCCAAAAATATATCCACGATCTTGCGGCTTGGAAAAGATTATCAGTTGAGGAACAAGAAAAAGTAATTGGTCGTTATAAACCAAATGATATTGAAATGGCTGATGATGTAAAGCCGGCAAATTCGCATATCACCCTGGCAAATGTTGGCGACGATCTGAAAATTGTACGCGACAATATGCCTTTTGGTAAGATGTCTACCAATGAAATGGGCACTTATTTTATTGCTTACGCGAGCACATTCAGTACCGTACAAAAAATGCTTACCAATATGTTCATCGGTTCGCCAACCGGTAATTACGATCGCATACTGGATTTTAGTACGGCCAAAACCGGCAGTTTGTTTTTTGTCCCAACGTTTGACATGCTGGATGTATTCTCTAATTAAAGTCCCACAAACATCAATATATGCGATTAATGTTAGTTTTAAAACATAAACCATGAGCACAAAATTTAAAGTACCCACCAGAAACGAGGTTGCTCCCGAAGCGCAAGCCACCTTTGATAATTTGACCAAAGCTACAGGTAAAGTGCCCAATCTGTACGCCACCATCGGTTACTCGGCCAACGCACTTAACTCATATATGGCTTATGTGCAGGCACAAGCCAGAGGCTCGTTCCACGGTAAAGAACGCGAAGCTGTTTATCTTATCGTTTCACAGTTTAATGGCTGCGAATATTGCCTGGCATCGCACACGGTAAGCGCTATTAAGTTTGGTTGGACCGAAGATGAGACCCTTGCCCTGCGTTCAGGTACTTACACCAACGGCAATTGGCAACTTATCTACCAAATAATCAAGTCAGTTATCGATAATAAAGGCGAGGTTGCCAGTGATCTGCTTAACAAATTTTTTGAATCCGGTTATTCCGAAAAAGAACTGATGGATCTGATGGTACTGATCAATCTGATGACTTTTACCAACTACATCTACCGTTTAACAAAAATCCCATTGGATTTTCCAGCTGCCCGAATAATTTGACATTTAAAATAGCATTGGGTAAACTCGCTTTCAACTTCATTGATCGCCATTTGAGCTTAAAGAAATTTTACCTATTGCGCGCCACCTAAGCAAAAATGCTGATTCCGCTTATGAAATCAGCATTTTACACCGCAAGTGTTCCTTCGTTGCATACCCGCGCAGGTGGGTTTTTATCTACCAAATACTCACTTGTCTGCTACCGGTAAATGGAAATAAAACCGACTGCCTACACCAACTTCGCTTTCTACGCCTATATCGCCACCCTGGGCCTTGATAAACTCTTTGGAGATGGCCAGCCCCAGGCCTGAGCCCGATTTATTCTGCCCGTCTGTCGGAACCTGAAAATAGCGATCGAACAAACGTTCCTGGTATTGTGGATCAATTCCTTTACCAAAGTCCTGTACAGAAAAATTTACTTTGTCGCCATCGCGGGTTACATTGACCAGTATCTTTGATTTGGTATGGCTATAGCGCAAAGCGTTCGACAGGAAATTGATCATCACCCAGGCTGTTTTCTCAACGTCGGCGTTAATGTCAGGCACATCATTGGCAATATGCTGCTCAATGATCAGTCCTTTTTGGTCGGCTTCGAACTTAACGGCCTTAACCGCGTACTCAATAATTTGTGAGGGATGGGCATTTGCAAAATTGAGCTGTATGTTACCGGTTTCTACCTGCGACAGGTCGAGCAATTCATAAGTGATCTTTAACAGGCGCTCGGCATCGCCGGCAATGTGATCTACCAGTTGTTCTTGTTCAGTATTGAGATTGCCTACGCGGGCATCGGTTAATAATTTGGCGCTCATTTTTATAGCCGATATCGGGGTTTTCAACTCATGCGATATCGTGGCTATGAAATTGGTTTTAGCTTCATCACGTTCCTTAAACTCGGTTATATTTTTCAGCACATACACATTTCCTGCCGACATCTGCGCTTTACGGATGGTCTCAGATTCATTGACCGATGACAGGTTAGGTACCGATATGCTGCGGGTTTCCAATTGAAAGTACGAGTCCTTTCCGTCGGCAAATATTTTGAATGGCAATCCGCTTTTTTCGCCTTTAACGATAGATTTAAACAGGTCATTATCCTTAGCGATCAGATCGACAGATTTACCTTCCGGGCTCTCCTCCTTCAGGCCCAGGATATTTGTAGCTGTCGAGTTGATGAACAGAATATGCTGCTTTTCGTCCACGCCAATAATTGCATCATCCATTTGTTCGATTATGGTCTCGATGCGTTGTTTGTCTGACATGATCTTGGAGATATTGCTGTTCTCCCATTCGTCCAGTCTGAAAGCCATCTCGTTGAAAGCATTGGCTACTTCGGCAAACTCATCGTTCTTGTCAAAATGAATACGCGATTTATAGTTTTTTTGAGCAATCTCCCGGATACCTTCCAACAATGAATTTAAAGGGTCAGATATAAAGCCCGGGAAGTTGACGCTGAAGCTAAACAATATCAAAAACATCAGCGTGCCCGCCAAGCCCATAAAAATACCGGCATGTTTTACGGATTCATGCGCCTTGTCGTTCTTTAACACAATGGCGCGCATATTTAAACGGTCAATACCGCGCAGGCGTTTGCGGGCATCCCGGTCAGCTTGTTTTAATTGGTCGGCGCTGATCGTTCTGTCCTGCAGTTTGATAAAGTCGGCGCGCAGATTTTGCACTACATCAGCCTCACCGGTCTCCGTAATATTGTGTTCTTCCTTTATCAGTTGTGTATTAAAAAAAGCTGCGTTTTGCGCACTAAGAGGCAGGTCCTGCTCGTCCAACACAGTGCGCATATCGCGCGTAAAATTGAGCGACTCATAGTTATCTTTTAAAATTATTTTGGCGCTGTTTGATATCTCATTGATATAAAACAAAGTGATCATGCCAAATAACAGGACGACGACAAACAAAAAGCCGAAGCCTAAGCGAAGTTTATTTTTTACTTTCATGACAGTATGACTAAATCCATTTCGATAGCGGCTATGTTTTTAAGCAGGCCGTTAAATACAGGTGTTCTCAATATCACCTGGAATAAACTTAAATGCGGTTTACCTATACAAATGGTGGTAATTTCGCGATCTGCTGCTACCTGCATGGTGGTTCGTGTTATCTGGTCGCTTTTTAATTTGAGTACTTCGGCGCCTCAATAATAAGCACATTAACAAAAGGTGTATGTTTATTTTTCATGCAAAACGCTTAACTAAAGATATGCCTTTTTTGCAAACGGATACTTAAACCGCTGTATCAGAGGTTCAGTATGTAATTATTATTGATTTATATCCCAATTCAGTCTATCAAAATGATATGGTTTATTTTCGTTTTGGGAGTCCAATACAAATTCAATTAGAGAATTTTAATGAAACATTAAATCTTCTTTTCACATCAATCGCATCGTTCATGGTCATACAAATTTTAGCTATTGCGCGGCCCATAAAGCAAAAACGCCGATCTCGTGTATGAAATCAGCGTTTCTTGTAGCCCGTAGGAGAACTGGAAAGTGTTGCCGGAAATCTGGCCATCATTATCCAAAATCTTGCCGCAGTATAATGCTACGGCAAGATTAATGGCTTACTTTATTAATAACCCGGGTTTTGAACGCACAGTTTATTAGCGTCAATCTCGCTTTGCGGGATCGGGAATAATACTTTACCGGCTGTTACATTGTTTGCAGATATTCCTCTGGCTAAAGCCGAAGAAAGGAATTTACCCTGACGAATCATGTCTTCACGACGTTTGCCTTCACCAACAAACTCCCAGCCGCGTTCACGCAGAATAGCATCACGGAAAGCATCCTGTGTTGGTGCGTCAACTAAAGTAAGCGGAGCGATACCTGCGCGGCTGCGCACCTGATTAATTAATGTAAAGCACTCGACCGTTGGGCCGTTCAATTCATTCAATGCTTCGGCACGGGTTAACAGGATATCGGCATAGCGTATAATAGGCACATCGGCCCCTCCATTATTACCCACCTGAGCATTATCCCAATATTTAAAGCAGCGGGCATTATCATTGGGCAACAAATTGATAGTGTTGCCGGCATTGTTTATATAACTGGTGCAAATGGTAGCCAGGCGCTTATCGGTTGGTGCATATGTGCTTACAAATGCGGTGCGCAAACGGTAATTGGTAGCAAAAATTGACATGGTAGGCAAATAGTTGTACGCCGGAAACTGCGGACTACTTTTATACCCAGCAGGCAACGCCCCGCACTGGTACCAGTTGCTATAGTCGGTTTCATTGCGGCATTGCAGCACCAATATCATTTCCCTATTCTGCTCATTGGCCGTTCTGAACATATCGGCAAATACCGGATATAACGAGTAATAGCCAAAGTTGATGATATTCTGGCAGGCATCGGCAGCTTTTTGCCATTGCTTGGTGTTCAGGAAAAACTTGGCCAAAATACCATTAGCTACCGCTTTATTTATACGGCCGAAAGCCACTTCCTTACCCGGATCGGGCAAATCAGCCACAGACTGTGTTATCTCTGTTTCTACGAATGTCTTGAGCTGCTCATCAGTACAACGGGCCAGATTACCGGGCGAAGATGTTGATGTTCTTAACGGAACTGTACCAAAGAAACTGTACAGCCAGGCATAAGCCTGCGCGCGCAACACTCGGGCTTCGGCTTTGTACTGCTTTTTAATGGCATCTGTTGTTTTTACATTATCAATGTTCTCTATCACCCCATTGGCATCGCGAATAGAGGCATATGAGGGCGCCCATATATCACCTGAGAATGTACCCAGGTTTGATGTCCAGTTGAAATTGATGATCTGTATCAGCTGGCCATTTTCAGCGCCGTCGGTATTGTAGCCAATATCGGTACAGTCTTCTGAGTCATTAATCCAATAGCGTGAGTTGGTTTGCAACTGCTCATTGGCGTATGACGAATAAAGCAGCGAGCGTATGCCGGGCTCGGTGGTTAGCACATTACCGGGCGAAAACTCGGAATTTGGTGTTACATTGAGCGACTTAGTACAAGCGGTGAGCTGTAATAATGCAAGTACAGGAACTATATATTTAAATGTCTTTTTCATCGTGTTCATAATTTGGTAGGTTAAAACTGTACGTTAAGGCCCCCTGTAAATGTTCTGGTAAGCGGATACGTATTATAATCTATGCGCAGAATGTTGTCACCAAGTGCGTTTGCAGCCGGGTCTGATCCTGTGTATTTGGTAACGGTAAACAAATTTTGCGCAGTGGCAAATACGCCCACACTCTTCACAAACTTAAGCTTGGAAACAGGGAGGCTATAACTTAAACGTACAGATTGCAGCCTTAAGTAAGAAGCATCTTCAACTGTGCGGGTGTTTACCTGTAACTGCCCGCGCACATCATTCGGTAAAAATGACGGATACTCATTGGTCGGGTTTGTCGGTGTCCAGCGGTTCAGGTAAGGCACTGCCAGTTTATTACGACGATAATCAACAGGATAATAAGCATCTACCAAACTGCTGTTTAACATTTTGGCGCCGTATTGTCCTTCAAAAAAGGCATCAAGCGTAAGGGCTTTATAACTGATGCTGGTATTGAATCCGTAATAAAAATCAGGTAACGATTTGCCCAGCACACCCCTGTCGTTGGTGTTGATGACACCATTACCGTCAATGTCACGATATTTTAAATCGCCGGGGCGTACACCTGCCTGAGTTTTGGTAAAATCATCCGTCTTTTGCCAAACGCCATCAACGATATATCCGAAGAACGAACCCATAGAGTATCCCGGCTTAAGAATACTTACCTGACCTATTGAACCCGGGCCACCGCCAATTGATTGCGGTACGCTGCCCAGACTCAGCACCGTGTTTTTAAGTGTAGTAAGGTTAGCGCCCAGCTCCAGTCTGAAATCTTTAGAATGAACAGCGCTACCTTTTAATGAAAACTCAAACCCTCTGTTGCGCATACTGCCTACGTTGCGCGTTTGTGAGTTGAAACCGGTGCTCTGAGGCAGCGGGATGTCATAAAGCAAGTTAAATGTTTTACGATTGTAGTATTCGATACTACCGGTGATGCGCGAGTCGAACAAAGCGAAATCTGTTCCGATGTCCATCTGTTGCGCCGACTCCCATCTCAAATCAGGGTTAGCCGCACGGGTTGGCTGCAAAATAGAAGTACGTGTTTCGTTAAACACCGCGTTGCGGCCCGATGAATATGTTGAATAATAAATGTAATTGGCATTAGGCTGATTACCGGTTACACCGAAGCTTGCCCGTAGCTTAAGGTCGCTGATGATCTTGTTATTTTTCAGGAAGTCCTCTTCATGAATGCGCCAGGCTACTGCGCCTGAAGGGAAGTAACCAAACCGATTATTTTGACCAAAGCGGGCAGATCCGTCGGCCCGGATGGAGCCGGTCAGCAAATATTTGTTTTTGAATGAATAGTTAGCGCGTGCTAGGTATGAAACGAGGATGTTTTCCTGACGGCCGTCGCTTACACCATTTAGCGTATTATCGCCGGTACCCAGACCGTTATAAGTAAGATCGGACAAGGCAAACGAACGCGAATTAGCCACCAGCGAGCTCGAAGTGTAACGCTCATAGGTTGAACCAATAACCGCATTCAGACGGTTATCCTCATTAAAAGATTTGTTGTAGTTAATGGTACCTTCTACCAGGTAATAAGCACGTTTACCATCGCGCACATCGGCATATCCGTTGTATGATGCGCCGGTAAGGGTTGTAGGGTCTATCCAGTAGTTACGCTGCGCATCGTTTAAGTCGGCACCCAACCTTACTTTGGCAGACAACGACGGGATAATAAAATATTCGCCGTACAGGTTGCCGAAGGTGCGGTAAGTATCGCCCACGCCATATTGACCGTTGATAACAGCCAGCGGGTTGTCCATAGGCGACATAAGCGGTGAGCGATAGTAAGAACCATCTGGATTATAAACCGGGGCGGTAGGGTCATAATTTTGTGCCATATAGAGCGCACTGCCATTATCGTTCAAACCTGTACCTGTGGCATTATATAAATCGCGGGTGTATGACGAGGTGAAGCTTACGCCCACATTGTATTTGTCTTTTACAGCAGTTTCCAGGTTCATGCGCACATCATAGCGGGTAGTACCTGATCTGAGCATAATGCCCTGCTGATTGAAGAAGCCGGCCGAAACATAGTATTTAGTATTTTCATTACCGCCGCTAAACGAAACATCGTGCGACTGAAGTGAGGCTTTTCTTAACAGTAAGCGCTGCCAATCGGTGTTAGCGTTTGCGCCTGTTACCTTGGTGGTGCTCAAATTACCCAGGTCAATAATGCCGTTGATAGCCTGCGTGTACTCATCGCCGGTCATGAAGCGTTGCAGGTGCGCCGCCTGTTGCGTGCCATAGGTAACGTTGTAGGCCACAGTCATTTTGCCTGACGAGCCACGCTTGGTGGTAATCAACACCACACCATTTGCACCACGCGAACCATAGATCGCCGTAGCCGATGCATCTTTAAGGATCTCGATAGAAGCAATATCTGCCGGGTTAAGAGAGCTAAGAGCCGTCCTGTTATTCGGGTTATTTGTTGTACCTGCCGGCGCTGCGCCACCAACGGCAACTCCGTCGTTTACCGGCATTCCATCTATCACATATAGTGGGTCGTTATTACCTGTAATTGAGGTAATACCACGCACCTGCACACTCATGGCCGAGCCGGGTTCGCCGCTTTTTTGATAAACCTGCACACCGGACGAACGCCCTAACAGTGCCTGCTGCACGTTAAGATTGGCCGCCTTGGTAAGCTCTGACGCTTTGAGCGAGGTAACAGCCCCGGTCAGGTCGCTTTTGCGGACTGTACCGTAACCTACCACCACAACCTCGTTGATTGAGCGGGCCTCTTCTTCCATCTTTACATTAATGGTGCTCTGACCATTAACCGGTATTTCTTGTGAAGTATAACCTACGTAGCTAAACACCAGTACGTCGTTGGCGCTGTTAGTTTTAATAGAATAATGGCCCTGTACATTAGTAGCCGTGGCAGTTTGAGTTCCTTTTATAGATACGGTTATCCCGACAAGGGTTTCGCCGTTTTTAGAGGCTGATACCGTACCACTGACTGTTTGCTGGGCGAAGGCCCTCACAGAGCACAGGAACAGCAGCAGCAGGGTATAGATGTTCCTTCGTTTAATGCTTAGTGTAAATAATTGATTCATATTTTAAAATTTAGAATTACTTAATAATGATTAATAAAAATGCACAGCCGTTAATGGCTATGTGCGTTAGGGGATGTGACAGCGATTCGATCTCATAATAACATAAGTTAAATTTGAAGGCACCAAAAAGCATGGCCTTGATGCCCGTAAAAAATTGTTAATTAGTACTAGAGGTTTGAATTGGGTTTACAGTAACAATTTTAATTCAAAATAGCTCCCTTATACAGGACTGATGTTAAAATATATAGCACACGCGTATAAATTGAACCGTGTTACCGCGCTTGTACCAACAAATGACAAAATATTTTTCATATTGGATGATCAATTGAAATTGCTGTATGAGATCATGTCTTTACCTGCTTGTTTTTGCGCTGTTATTGCACACAGAAAGGGCTTTTTGTCAGGATATTAGCTTCAGGAAAATAACTTCAGATGTTGGGTTGTCGCACAACACGGTATACACTATTGCTCAAGATTCAAAAGGATTTATGTGGTTCGGTACCCGCGAAGGGCTGGACAGATTTGATAGTTACAGCGTTAAAACCTATTATCTCAAAAATCTGCAGCCCGGCACGTCAACCAATCGCATTAATTGCCTGTTAAGTTTGCCGCAACGCCTCCTTATTGGCACGGATAATGGTTTATACCGATATGATGAAGTGGCAGACAAGGTTATTGAGCAACCTATGCTCAAAACACACTTGTCGGTGTTTGGCATCGCCAATATTGATACCACAATATATATCGCCACAAATTCAGGATTTTACCGGCTGGATGCCGATGGGCAGACGCATTTATTAGCCGCCCGCAATAAGTCGGTCACTGCCGTTACCGCTTTGCCGGGTAACCACTTTTTGCTGGCCATCGCCAATCAATTACTTATCGTCGACCGAAACGGGAATACCTTAAAAACTGCTTTAGTTGACACACAAAAACCAGACTTCAGAATAAACAATATCCGCCACGAAAAAGAAACCGACTGGCTCTGTACAAATTATGGTCTTTATTTGCTGGAAGAAGATAGCGCCCGGATATCGCGCATTAAATTCACCGCAAATGAAAGCACCGAAAGCAATACCGTCAGAGCCATAACCGGCACGGGCAACAACAAATTCTTCATAGGTACAGAGGACGGTTTATACGTTTATGATGCCCTATTGCAACAATCTGTTAGTTACACGCAGTCGTTTGATAACAGCCCTAAAAAATTAAACGATAAAGCCATTTACTCGGCTTATGCCGCCAAAGATGGTTCCATTTGGTTAGGTACTTACTTTGGCGGAGTTAATTACATCCCGTCTATCAGCTATGGTTTTAAGAGCATATTGGCC
>Ga0157372_10000261_pt1 | contig 58448 bp, 86 predicted proteins | sample C55metaG_FD_115307 | JGI IMG/M metagenome (GOLD analysis project Ga0157372, IMG submission 115307) | Corn rhizosphere microbial communities from Kellogg Biological Station, Michigan, USA - C5-5 metaG | ecosystem: Host-associated > Plants > Roots > Rhizosphere > Soil | place: USA: Michigan... | reverse complement strand
TGGGAGCGCGCGGATGCGCTTGGGACTCAGCCTGGTTGCGACGGCCGCTTTTTTCGCGGCTCGGCGGTTGCTTGAGGCGCCATTGGACGAAGCGTTAAGAACCCTTTCCCCGCGAGAGCGCGAAGTCATGGAATGGACGGCTGCCGGAAGACGGCAAGCGGATATTGCAGCGACTCTCGGTTTGTCGGAGCGTACAGTTGAAAATCACCTGCGCTCAGCTCGCCGACGTCTGGGCGTGACAACGACAGCACAAGCCATCAGGATGGCCATTCGTAACGGCGAGATCGATGGGTAAGGACGTGGCAAGATCGAGTGCTAGACGGTTTGGACTTCCGAGTAATTTCCTCATCAACTGATCTGAGTGTCCACTGTTGGCCGGTTAGCGACGGTCAGGGGTAGACCGTCGCTATGCATATTCAAACCTCGGTCTGTTCCGCCATCTCTAGGGCGTCGTCGACTTCAATTCCCAGATATCGAACGGTGCTCTCCAGCTTCGTATGGCCAAGCAGCAGTTGCACCGCTCTCAGATTCTTCGTCCTGCGATAGATCAGCGATGCCTTCGTACGCCTCATTGTGTGAGTGCCATACATGGCTGGATCAAGTCCAACGGCTTCCACCCAGCCTTTGACGATACGTGCGTATTGACGTGTTGATAGATGGTCTGAGGTATGCAACTGGCTCGGAAAAACGCAGTCCTCGCTCCGGAGTTGGGCCTGGTGTATCCAGGCCGCGATAGCAAATCTTGTTTGTTCGGTGATCTCGAACTGCACTGGCCGCAGCGTTTTTTGCTGCATCACTATGGCGCGTGGTGATACGTGCTCGCCATGGGTGACGTCGCGCACACGAAGCTTGGTTAAATCGCAGGCCCGAAGCTTGCTGTCGATTGCCAGATCGAAGAGCGCAAGATCACGGGTTCGTTCTGCAATTTGCAGCCTTACCCGGATGGCCCAGATATCTCTCAGTCTGAGTGGAGCTTTCTGCCCTACCAGTTTTCCTTTGTTCCAAGGCTGGCGGCTGCAGATAGCGAAGATGTTCATGACGAGTCCTCCACGTGTCGAAGGACAAGGATGGCTGACCAGAGGAAGGGTCGCTAACCGGCCAGAAGCTGTCGCTGAGAACGCTTCTTTAGTGTCAGGAAATAGTAGAAGGCTAGTGGTTAGGCTATTCGCTTTTAGAGAGCACTCTCGCTACCCTGCGAAGCTGCCAAGACATATGAGAGGGGACTTACCTCGATGGATGCTCATTCTGTAATCGCTAGAAATTCTTCTGACTGCGAGCAATACGACGACTATTCGTTTATAGGGCGATTACACGAAGAATCAATCTGGGCTCACGATGACTACTGGATGCTGGAGTGGGCGCTATATCAACTCGCAAAGGGCAAAAGCCCCTCCCAAGAGCTCTCTAGGCGGATTTTCCGCATATTCAGTTACACCTTTCTGTTATTCGGCTGCCACTTAGATCGTCGAGACAGCTTCAAGATTGAAAACCTCAAAAGGAAGGAGGTTTACGATCTTCGTGAAAGAATGCAGCTGGTTTTCGAAGGTTTTTTCGCTGGTAGAATGCCGGCAACCAGCATTTTTTCCGACCCCAATCCTCTGCTCGTCTCCAACCATCAAAGTTGACTGTTTCGGGTCGGTTTCAGCCGGTCGCGACAGGCTGAAATCGGCCAATAGCAGTCGTTCGCGGTCGGCTGCTTATGGACCCAAATCAGTCGGTCAATAATGGATAATGGCAGAAACCGGTGCCAAGAAGACTTTAGCTGGCAGACCTCTACGGCGAATTGGTCTCTTTAATGGACTGCAAATTTATGATTACTACAGCGAACCAGGATGATTGCTTAGACTATTTCGTCGTCGTGCATGGCATTGACCCTCAGACCTACGAACGGATGGCTGTTCACTTTGAATGTCGTCGCGGCGGTGTGCGACCGACGGACCAAAGCCGGTTTATCTCCATCCCAGTAACAGTTGGCACTCTAGGCAGCACTCTTGCTTGGGTCAAAACCGAGTTAAACGGGCGCCATTACGAGCTGCATTTGATAGTGTCCGTCGCGACAAATTTGTCTTGGGGCGAGGTTCTCATCCCCGCGCAAATAGCTTTGCTCGCTGGGCAAGCTGAAGCCGCGATTAAGATTGTGTTCCAACTCAAGCGAACGTGATCCGATGGCAGATGGTGCCTGCTTTGGAGATCCGCCTTTTCCTAAGGGCTGCTTTTGGCCGAAAGCCGTCGGTCGCGAACGGCAGCAATCGGCCACAAGCTGACATTCTCACAGTATCTTGATAGACATCCTTGAGGCCTGAGAGGCTCTCTGAAATTGGGGACGACTCAATGCAACTCCATTCTAGGGCCGCGCTGTACTAGTCCTCTTAACTACCTGCCCAGAAGTCTGCTTGAGGTAAGGACTAAATAGTATTGCTGCCCTCAACGAATGTGCCGCCGACATGCAACTGCTCAAGTATTTTGAGAGCCAAGAGGCCATAGACTACTTCAGGCTTGGTGTCATTTCGGGCGTACCGGATGTGGGTAACGACATGTGAGGTGCCAAAGCGTCGATTCGCCTCCGATGTTCCTTCGAGTACGCTTGCAACGATAACAGCCTCAACTAATGGTTCGTGATTACATGCCCCCTGCGGCGGGAGACACTCACAGATCGGCTCATGCTGCTCACCAACTCCTAGGCGCAGTTGCAGGAGATTATGCCGAGGCCCAGTAATACGTGAAGCGGCAAGGTACTCTCCGTGGCGGACGAAATGCATGTGATGTGGCTCTGCTGTTTGGTTAGAGGGTGCACTCTTCGCGTCAGGAACTGCGTCCGCCCCCATTCATTGTTTGAGCGTCCCGAAGGAAAAGCGAGCACGAGAGGGCGGTCGCGTAAGTTGCCCGGCTTCTGTGCGGTACGCCCGTCGCGGTGTTCGCCACTGCGACGTGGGCGAATCATGTTTCGTCGCGGACCTGCATCAGCGCGAACCCCAGCAGATTCAGACCTTGCCACAGGTTGGGGTTATTCGCGTTTACGTGATCCTGGGCGAGTCCGATGCCCCAGATGCTGTCAACCGGGCTGGCCTCAACGATGATGCGAGAACCGGTATTCTTGAGGAATGCATTCAACTCCGGGTTTTGCGAGAACTTGGCCTGGTTGGCCCGGACGACAATTGCATACCGTTGTTGCAACCAATCGTGTTCGTTGAATCCACGCACGTTGCGGCCAAGCGCCTTGGCCGCGTTGGGCGTAGGCGCCGTTAGCACTTGAGCGCGAATGTCCTGATCGCCGAATAAGGCTGCTTTCTCTGCCATCATGAAATGTTCGGCAGTCGCGTAGCGTTGCCCGTCGACAACAAATTCGGCTTCGAACCACTGGCTGAAGCACGAAGCGCTGACTCCGTGCCTGCTTCGCTGGTGTCCCCAGAAAAAGACATAGTTCAGCTCCTCACCAGCGTTGAAGCGGGAGCGGAGGTCTTCCAGATATTTGGAGTCGTGCAATTGGACTTCCTTCATGCTTTGTCAAAACCAAACAATGAACGCAGCCAGCCTGCCGACTTCCGTTCATAGAAGGGCGTGGTTTGCTTGAGCAAGTAATCGCTAAGGCCTGAATCTGCGTCATGAACGCGGTACAGGTCAACGGGTTCGCCATCCGGAGCCAAGTCCGCGGCAACGCTGCCCGCTTCGCGCATGACCTGTTCAAAATCGCCGTCCGCTTCGATCCCGATGATCAGATGAGGCTTTTGGTCAGACGAAGCGTCATGCATCAATGCCAGAAACGCGCGCTTCACATTGCGATGTCTGGCGAGTAGTTGCTTGAGCGAATGGACCATCTTCGAGGGATATTGCGACGGCTGTCCCAGCAGTACCTGAGTGTCCTTTTCGACCGTGCGCTGCACCGGTCCCTGGCCGATCTCATCGGAGAGCAGGTAGCGCACTTCCTCGGGGAAAAACTCTTTCCCGTAAGGAGACTTTGGATTGAGGAAAAGAGGAGTGCCCAGCGTGATTTCAAACAACGATCTGGCCGGGATCTCTATATAGGACTCTTCGCTGTTTATGGATCTTCGTAATGTATGCAACGAAGTGAAAAACGGGATGACAGCGGAGCCGTCGGGCTTTTGCCAGTGCGCAATGCTGATGTTGCTGCCTGCCTCAAGATTGACTTGCCCTTCGCCAGTGCCGGCGGTGCCGAGGACGTAGATTTCCGAATTCAGCAGCGTCTTGAAAAAATCAGGTCGGTGGGCGGGTTCATCCGCCGCCAGTCTGAGTGACTTTTCGAGGGTGTTTTCTTGCTGGGTATCCATGATGTCCATCGGCCGTTCCATCAATGCAGGCAAAAAATGGGTGACAAAGAACGCGCAGTTTTTCACGCTGCTGTGAAAACAGGAAGAACTGAAGCCTGATAAATCTGCCGCATCAGGAAGGCAACACTGCGTGATGACGCCGAGCCGCGTGGAAAGAATGCTCTATCTCGTCTTCAGTTCATTTGCGCACCGTAGAAGTGGTTGAGCAGTATCAACTCAATCACAGCTACAAAAACGCACAGCACGAGAAAGCCAGGACTGAAGACGCGCTTGCGGCCGGATGAGCTTGTATCCATCCAGTTAGCGCCGGATTCGCCGGAAGTCAGCAGCAGGAACATTACCCAGGCACAAGCCCAAACTTTGCCCCAGAAACCAGCATTTCTGAAAGAAGTCATCCGTGTTTTTCCGTATGCCGCTTGATTCGGCAGATCTTTATTTGCTGGTTAAGCTTGGCGGGAGGGCATTTACGCCTTCCAGAGAACGCTTCCGTGCCAAACGAGACGGCCGATTGATTTCCTCAACCCCAGAAACGACAAAGCCCTGAATAATCAGGGCTTTGTCGTATCAAATATGGCGGAGGCGATGGGATTCGAACTCATGGACCTGTTACAGTCGACGGTTTTCAAGACCGCTACGGAAAGCCGCTGAATACGCGGGCTGGGACGCTTTTTCGTTCCAATACTTTTGTTTTGCAGCACCTCTGCAGACCGCATTCTACAAGGGGCGCGATTTGAGTTATGGAACGCATTTTTTGCCTATTTTGATGGTTTGGCGATGGCGCCGACGCGACGATAAACTCGCTCGGTAATGTCGCCTTTTGTGTGCCCGAGCAGCAGGCTGGCGTCACCCACATCACTAATCTCCGATGCCGCTTTCGGTCGAATGTCCCGGAACTGGAATTCACTGATCCTCTTTGCCAGCAGCTCGTCTCCCTGCTCAAGAGCGTCCAGCTTTGCCTTCTCCCGCGCGGCATCCCATCGCTTCCTCAGCATCGTCGCCGTCATCCGTTTACCGCTCCGGTTGATGATCAGGTAGCTCGACACGTGCGCAGCGTTCCGCTCTGTGATCGCAGCGATCAGAATGCCCAGGCTGTTCGCCTCTCCGGCGGTCGTCATCTGAATGCGCAGCTTCTTGTGCGTCTTGTTCTGCTGAACAGTCAGATATCCGCCTTCAACATCATCCTTCCGCATAACCAGCACATCTGCCGGCCTTTGTCCGGTCAGATAGGCCAGGTCCATCGCTTCTTTCAGCTCCTGAGCTGCCTGCTTGTACACCGCCTCCCAAACCACATCATTCGCGTAATAGTCCCTCGGCGTCTCCTTGTTTTTGCGCACGCCTTGGCAGGGATTTTCCTTAGTCGTCAGCCCCCACTCTCGGGCGATATTGAAAATGTGGGAGAGGGTAGCGATCTCACGGTTCGCCCGAACCTTCGCCGATCTCGCATCGCGGTACCCGGCAATCGTTGCTGGCGTGATCGAGTCGATCGGGGCGCTATCGAACATCGGCCGAAGCTGCTTGATCTCCGCCAGGTTGTCTTTCTGCGTGCGCGGCGCTTTCTTTGGCACCACATCACGAATGTACCGGTCGAAGATTCCCTTCATGGTGCGCAGGTCGAGGGGCTTTTCCTTGGCTTCGAGTTCAGCCCACTTCAGCCTGGCCTTGTCGATATCCTTGCCCAGAGGGATGTCATTGCCGAGCAGGTCGCGGTAGTAATACGCGGTCCAGGTACTACCGTTTTTGCGCTTTCGGGATCGCTTGTACATTCGTGGGGGCAGATGCTGGTGCTCGGTCTTGCGGGGGCGCATATCAGTTCACTCGCGAATAATCAGGTGTCCATACCGGGGCGGCCGGCGGCGGGTTCGGATCGGCAATGGTGGGGCTGATCATGCCCAGCTTCATGCGGGCGTACATCCGACCCACCAGCGGGCGCTTGCCGCGGCTTTCGACGAACACCCACTGACGATCAATCAGCCAGCGGCGCTGGTATGCGCGGGCCTTGTAGCCGGTGAGTTCGGCCAGTTCCTCGTCGGAGAGGATTTCGGTTTCCATGAGGTATTGCTCCATGCCGCGCGTGGCGGCAGAAGGTGGTGGGTATTGAGTGGTCGCACCTGGTCTACAGTTGGTGGACGCGCTACTTGACGTGGAGAGAATGGATGTTCAGCAGGTATCCCGAACAGAAGCAGAGCCGAAGGGTGATGGGAGCTCTTGGTGCTGCATTCCTAGCGTTGGGCTTGTTTCTGATTGCCATCGACGGACTGGGTGGCGTTCTTTTCACCGTTATAGGGAGCGGTCTATTGCTGTTGGTGTTTCTTGCGAATGAAAAAACGTATGCGAGAGCAATGCGTGTTCTAGGCTGGTTCGACGGACTTTCGTGAGTCGATTTCCTCCCGCCCTACACCTGCAAGCTGTTGAGTTGGGGGAGGGGTTACGCGTTTGCAGCGTCGTGGAAAACGTCCATCTGCGCGGCGCCATCGAGCCACGCCTTGTCAATCCGGCGGCGGGCCATTGCGGCGTATTCGGGGTTCAGCTCGCAGATGATCGAACGGCGACCTTCCTGCATCGATACCAGCGAAGTGGTACCGGCGCCGCCGAACGGGTCCAGCACCACACCGCCGCGCGGGGCGCCGGCGAGAACACAAGGGCGGATCAAATCGGGCGGGAATGTGGCGAAGTGGACGCCCTTGAAGCTGTGTGTGGCCACAGTCCAAACGCTACGCTTGTTTCGCTCCGTCGGCATGATCGCGAGTGCCGAATTCATCGAGTCGTTATCCTTGACCCTTCCGCGCTGGCGCTCATCGGCATCGCTTCCATGGCCCCAGCCAACGCCATTGGTCTTCCGCGCGGTCGCCTTCATGTTGCCGTTGCTCTTGGCGCCGCCGTTCGCCCGCTCGCTGCCGATCTGTGCCTGTACATCCTGCGACAGCCTGGCGTGAGTGTTTGGCGAACACGGCTCAAGGATCGCCGCTTGGTCGAAGTAGTACTTCTTCGACTTGCTGAGCAAGAAGACATATTCGTGCGATTTGGTGCAGCGGTCTCGGACGCTCTCCGGCATCGGGTTTGGCTTGTTCCAGATTATGTCCTGTCGCAGATACCAACCGTCATCCTGCAGCGCGAAGGCGAGGCGCCAGGGCATGCCCATCAGATCCTTCCCTTTGTAACCTTCCGTCAGGCGGCCCGTGCCGGCGGCGCGCTTCGGATGATTGCTGATGCTATTCCGACTAATCGCGGCGGGCGTTTCGCGTTTGCCTTGCGCCCCCCAGCTGCCGGCGTAGCTGTCACCCATATTCACCCAGGCCGTGCCGTCGACGCGGAGTACTCGGCGCACTTCCCGGAACACTTTGACCAGACGGGCGATAAACTCGCCCGGGGTTTCCTCCAAACCTATCTGCCCATCTACGCCGTAATCGCGCAAGCCGAAGTAGGGCGGGCTGGTAACGCAGGTGTGAACTGACTTGTCCGGCAGCGTCCGCATCATGTCGATGCAGTCGCCGACCAGAATGCGGTGTTGTTCTGTCATCGCCACGGCCCCCTGTAGATCAGGTAGGCCATGTAGAGCGGGGCGAAGATCATGGCTGAACCCTCTTGAACTCAACGACCCAGACCCACGGGTTGGCGGCCCAGTCGCCGCCGGTGACTTCCCAAAGATGGCGCCACGCGGTGCGAAGCGTTGGCCGGCCTTCAGCGCCAGAGCCTGCATGGCACATGTCGTACCGGTCCTGCCCGTCGGCGAGCACATCAAGATCAATGCCCTCGCGCTCGATCTCGGCATCGCTGATGTCCTGCAACCGCTCGACGCGCAGGTCGGTGATCTCCAGCAAGATGCGGCTGGCCCAGCGCGGCATGTGGATTGAAGGGCGTCCTCGGCCTTGTGTGATCATGGAGCAGCCGGTTTGCCGAATGGAGCCGTCTGCTGGGTAGAGGATCGGCTCGCGTTGGCTCAAGTCTCGGGGCGCGATCGAGTCCACCTGTGCATCTGTTGCCCAGGCCTCGCGCACCCACAGACGCTCGCCGCGCCGGCCGTACGCGCACGGCGCAAACTCTTCCAATTCCTTGGCGCACTCCGCTTCGGTCGCTCCGAAAACGCCAAAACCGTAGCGCGGGTCGCGCTGGGCGATTGCCATCCAGCGATGGCGCTCACCGGCCGCAACTGAAGTGTCCTCGATCGGGATTTGCCAACCTTTCACCGGCCGCCGCGTGACCGTCTTCCGGCCGTCCAGGATGGCGCGCACCATCGGCGCCGAGAACAGGATCGGCCGTTCCTTGACGTTGCTCATGCGGACTCCTTGGCTGGCGGCCATTTCGCGTATTCGTTTAACGGAAGCTGATCAGTTACGTCATGACTGGCCCAAGCCAGAAACTTCTCCTTGGTCACCTTCGGGTAGTGCTTGCCGAACCCAACCGAAGGGCCGTCGTACTGAACCTCACAGGAACCGACCCACGTGATGGTTCGGTCGTTGATCGATGGGTTCCAGGTGTCACCGGCCTTGGCTGGCTTCTTTGCTCGGTAGGTGCGGCCTACCTGGAGTTTGAGTTTTTCTTCAGGCATGACTTCGTCCTTGCCGCTATAGCGGCTGACTTTGAAGGGGGAGGGAATGGCATTTCGCCTTGATGGCGAAAACCGGTAAGAAGGTCTAAAACAATACTCTCTGCCCACAACCCTATGTAGGAGGAGCCGTGTCACACCAGATGGATGTACCGCTTGCCCATCACTACCGTGGGAGAGACGTTTTCGTGAAATTCGATTGGCACAAACCCAACGATGAAGCGCCTACAGCTGCCCATGTGATCGCAAAGGGCCAGGTAGAGGGGCTCGGTAAAGTCGCGGTAGAACTCAATGGACCTTGGGAGGATTACCAGCAGGCTATCGCTGATGCGGTCAAAGCGGCCGAAGATTGGATCGATCAGCAAATGCCCTGAAGACGCGTTAATCGTCGGATCGATTTTAGAACTTGGGTGTTTGATGGCAAACTGATGTTATTGGAATATCGGCCCGTAATTCCGAGCCGGCCCATTTCGGCCATGAAAAATGTCTACATCTGATGATTTTCGTTTTGAAGCCCACCACCGATTGCTTGATCTCGATGCAACCACCAATCACCTGATGATGCTGGTGGTCGCAAGCGAAGTCACCGGCAGTCGGTGGGATGAAGCAGTAGCACGCCATAGACAGGCCTATGATGCTTGGAACTCAATCCTTACTGGCATTCAAATAGATCCTATGCCAGCGCTTGATGGCCGTCCCACCGAAAGTGGAACTTCAATATCCGAGTGATCGGCGGATGTCATAGCAACTCCGAAAGAAACTCTGTTACGACTCTGCTTTCGGGGTGTACGTCAGCGTGCCGTCGAGGATCGCTTTCTTGATGGATTCGAACTCCCAGGCGTAGTACTGCGATTCGACGTAGACGCGCATTTCGCCGTAGTCGTGCTGCTTGCGTCGGATGAACGCCTCAGCAGCCTCCCTGGTGAAGTGACTGTTCACGATCTCCCAGCGCTTGTTCCAGCCGGTGACGGTGTGGTCATCGCATTCGGCGAGAAACTCCCACTGGTCGTCCTCGTCCAGATCCATAAAGCCGCATTCCCGATCAGCCATCAGGGCTTGGTCGATTTCTGCGCGCTCCTCGTCGTCGAGGTCGTCCCAATATTCTTTCGGGCTGAACCACGACCGATCCTCGAGGCACACGACCCGACCTTCGGCGTAGTCGATTTCGTAGCCGTAATCGATTCTCTTTGTCTGCACGGTGAAAATGGCGGCCGCGGTGTGGTGCCATTTAACGCCGGCGCCGTTGCAGTGATAACGGAGGCGTTCGACAAAGTCAGTCCAGGTCGACGCATCAAGCGCAGCGCCGGTCGCCAATGTCGGCAGCGGGTCGGCCGCTCTGTTTTCTGTGGGCATGGGGCGTCCTATGCCGGGGCATGCCCGGGCGGTGGAGGGTGGTGAGGGATCAGCTACAGTTCAGCGATCAGCTAATGGAGGTGGACATGAAATGCTTTATCTGTGGGGATGAATCGAAAAATGTGCTTCCGTCCGGTGACTACACGCAATTAGCGTGTCCTGGGTGCGGTGAGTACAAAATCAGCGGCACGGCTGTTCATGCAGTCCAAAGCAAGAAACTCATTTTTGACATTCAGCGATCCCGGGATTGGTTAAACTCGTTTTTGGGCAGTGGGCAGATCCCTAAAATTGATGAAGACAAAGCGCGTGGGCTTCAAAAGCTTTAGGCTGCCTCAGCCCGGCGCTCTGCGGCGCGCCACGGGTCGTTGGCGCGCGCCAGTGCTGCCATCGGCGGCGGACTTACGCTGTTCCCGCACATGTGGACCTGCTGCGTTTTGGTGAATGGCTTGCCGTCTGCACCGTGGCTGATGATGTAGTCGGCGGGGAAGCCCTGAGCCTTGTACAGCTCGGCCGGTTGCAGCATCCGAAGGCAGATGTCGACGATCACGTACGGCGTGCCCTTAATGGTGACCGTGACCAGACCCAGCCGATCCTTGGTTGTGATGGTCGGCACTGGCGCGTCGGCGGCGCTCATGTTCTCGGTGCCGTAGTAGCTGATCAGGAATGCGGCGACCCGCAGCGCACCTGCTTCAACTTCGGGCGAGAGTTGCAGCTCGACCAGCGAGCTCTTGCCGCCACCTCCGGCGGTGATCGTTGGTGCCGGTTCGTCCACGCCCTGGCCAACGCTGGCGCCGAACTGGCGCTCCATGAAAGCGGTGACCAATCCGTGATGTGTGCCGCCGGCGCTAATGGTGTGCAGCGGATCGGCTGTGTCACGCGCATCGCAGTTGCCGCGCAGGTGCACCAGGTTCGCCGTCACCAGCTGCTGCTGGCTGCCGGTGTTGGTCACCGTGGTCATTGGGTCTTCGACGGTCTTGGCGTCGGTGGTGTTGAACCCGCCATTCATCTGGGCCATGAATACCGTAGAGATGCCCAAGGCGTGAGCGGCACCGGCAGGGCGCTGGTAGTTGCCGCCACTGGTGATGGTCGGCAGCGGCTCATCGAGCGCCTTGCCTTCGTCCGCAAACCTGAACTTCACCAGGTGCGCAGCTGCGAGTGCACGGTGACCACGCGTCATCAAGGTGCCGAGAGGCTTATCCGCTCCTACCGGATTTCCGGCATATGCCGGGCCACCGGCACCAACCAGCACTGGGCTGATCAATGTCAGCTCACCGCGATTTGCGCAGGTGACCGTAGGGAGCGGGTCGTGGGGGTCGTTGATTCGGTCGCTGCCTTGGTGCGTGGCTGGCGCAATGATCGGGCTGGCCATGGCGAATGATCCGCCGCGCGGCCAAGACGTCACGGTGCGCAGCGGCTCATGAGCTGACTGCACGCTATCACCGGACCAGTTCGCGATCGGCACAATGAACGGGTCCGCGGCATCCATGACGAATTTCTTCATGCCCTTGGCGATTCGGCGCAGGGTGGCCGATGCCAGAGGCTTCGCCCGGTCGAAGATGCTTTTGCTCGGGATCGTCCAGTCGATGCACTCAGCGGCGGTGCGCCACTTCTGTTGGCCCTTGGCTGGGTGCTTGGCGTGAGTCGGCTCAGGCCACACAATCGGCTGGCCATCGCAGCGGGCAATCATGAACAGTCGCTCGCGGCTGGTTGGCGCGCCGAAATCGCAGGCCTTGATCACTCGCCATTCGACGGCGTAGCCCAGGCGCTGCAGCTCAGCGACGAACACGCGCCAGGTCTTCCCGCGCCGCGCCGGGTCCGGTACCAGGAACTGCTGGCTGACCGGTACGACCTCGCCAGGCTGAGCAACACCGCCGCCCAGCTTCACAACCCGGCCGGTCGTCTTGCAGCGCTTGGCGATCAGCGGCCCCCACTGGAGGATCTGTTTCACGTTCTCCAGGCTGATGACGCGAGGTTTCTTCTTGCCGGCCCACTTCAGGCCGATCCACGACAGGTTCCGGATCTCGCGCTTGCGCGGCTGGCCGCCGGCGGCTTGGCTGTGATGCGTGCAGTCCGGCGACATGTGGAACCAGCCCACGGCCTTGCCGCCGCACTCGGTGTCCGGATCGCCGTCGAACACGTCGGTGGTGTAGTGCACAGCGCCCGGGTGGTTCACGGTGTGCATGCTGATCGCTGCGGCGCTATGGTTCTTCGCCACGTTCACCGCACGGCCCAGTCCCATCTCCAGCCCGGTACCCGCACCGCCGCCACCGCAGAAGAAGTCGACAACGATCTCATCGTCCTGAGTGCTGAAGCCGAGTCCGTATTGAGTTTTGAAATCGAAGGGGTGTTTCTTCTGTTGTGCGGACATAGGGGATCCTCGCCGGCTGGCGTGATTCGTAGAAGTAGGGTATGGATAGATTTTTTAGAGTGGAGCGCTGGTATGAACATCGTTGCAGGTGCGGAGTACTGCTCTATCGCCGCTGGGGCTGTCTCTGCTTTTTGCTGGGTGATGGCCGCAGTTGTGAAGGTAGACCCTCCTGAGAAGCTGAAGGGGTTGCCAGATGGTGAGTACATTGCAGGCACTGTTTACAACGGAGGCGATCTAGTTCGTACCTTGAGCGCACAAGGGCGGTGGAATAGCATTGCCGCGATAGCTGCGGCGACTGCGATGGCGTTCCAGATAGCGACAAAGTTAGCTCTGCTTCAGTGAGCAGGCGCCGCTCTTCGTGGCCGGATGCGCAGCGAGGTATACAAGGGGGTAAATTTTTCGGACTACGCTGTCAGCTCATTAAAAGAGGGCAGCTCTATGCGCAGCAGATCCGAGCAACACGCGGTAATGGACCACTATAAGGGCTATGACATAACCGTGCGAATCACCGGGCCAATTGACAAGGATTCCGGCAGAGGCTTCACCGTTACGATCAGCATCAGCAAAAACGGAGAGGAGGTTTTTCCGACTTTCTTCAAGGAGTCAGACACCTCTCACGAGACTTATGGCAAGGCCCAGCAGGCTGGAATAACGATTGCACGACAAGAGATCGATAAGCTGGACTAGGCCTCAACCCCGGTCGCGGCGAACGCTTCAAGCTGCCGCGACCACTTTTCCTTAATTACCAATTCCGGCGCGACATGCTGGCGAAGCGTTTCGAATCGGCGGCCGGCGCTGCGGCCAGGTTGATAATGAGCGTCGACACCGTCTCCTGCGATTCCTGGAAGCCGTGACGCTCGCCGAGAATCACCAGCGCCTGATCACGCGCCTTCCGAACAATGAGCGATCGCTTCTCGACGGCGACCGGCCAGTGGCTGGCCGCCCAGATTACTAGATGCCGGGCATCGCGGGCACCGGTTGACCATCCGCCAAGACCGGTGAACAAATCTATTGCTGTGGGCATGGGGATACCTTAATGAGCTACATTGCACAATTATTTGAAGGGGGGAGTTAAGCCTTGGACAAAGTGATTTGGATTGGATGTTTCTTGTTGATTCTATTCGGGGTGGTATTCGGTGCAGCTATTTGTGGAGACCTAAATTTTCGTGAGTCCCTAAAGTACGTGCTTGAAGTTGGGAGTTTCATCGCAACAATTACTGCTGCCGTTGTCGCTATAGTTACTCTTACCGCTTGGCGACAACAGTTTATGTTTAGCAAGATTCACGAAGCATTAGCCAGGTTAGCTAGCGCTTCGATAGGGCTTCAAGCCGCCCGTAAGTACGTGAGAAACGTTGGGTATCAACAGATAAATGATTTGGCTGGTGACGCGAGAGTGGAAATGCCCGATCTTGATGATGAGGCGAAGGAAGCTAGCGTTGCGTGGTACAAGGCTCTTTCTGAATACAACGCAGCCTTTGAAGAGGTTTCGGTGCTCGTCGACGATCCTGATATCGAAAGTCTGACTGCTGCGAATCAAGATGTATCTTCCTTTCCGTTACAAGCCATATTAAAGGTGATCAATCTCGCCAGCTCACATGAATCAAGCGCTCGGCGCGACGCTCTCACGGAGCTAAACCAAGTGGATCTTGATTTGAAAAAATTGGTTAACAATGTGAAGGATCTGATTCGCGCCATTCGCAGCCGTCAATTAACTCATTAATCGCCGGCTGGCGTGATTCGTAAAAGTGGGGTATTTGTGGTCGGCCCGGCATGGAGCCGGATTAAAGGAGAGCTATATGGGTTCGCGGAAAATTGAATATTTCTCAGTAAGTGGCCCTGGGAAACTGGCTGTTTACGATTGCCGAGTAAATCTAGGGCATCTCGATCTCGTCGATACCAATGTTGCCGATGAGTATTTGGTTACGCTTAAAGAGGGCCAGTACCGCCATGACGGCGACCCGGCTGGGCTTGGCGATGTCGAAATAACCCTCGCGGTAGGCACCCATCTGAAGGGGCATGTTTTGACTTCCACTCCAAACCGCACTCCTGATGGTGTGAATACACCTGGAACTCTGACTTTCAGGATAAAAGTCGAGTAGGGTCGGTAATTTCATCTTCCGGCTCTAGCGGATCGTCGGCAAGCGACTTCATGCCGGCCTTTTGGATAAGTCGCGACACCTTTTCGGTAACAACATAAGGTGTCGTGACACAGCGAAGCATCTTGGCCTGGGTTTCGAAGTCGGCGGCGATCAGATTCATCAGCAGCAGTTGGTAAACCTCCTGCTGATTGTTGATGCCGTGCGCGGCCATGACTCGCTTGAGATCGGGCTTGAACACGCCGGCCACTTCAACCGTAAACTTCTCGACACCCAATGCAGCGTCCTCTGCCGCAGCCTTCTCGCGCTTCTTGCGCTGCTTGATGGCTTCCGCTGTCAGCTGGGGTTCTTCCACCGTCAGTTCCTGTTCTTCGGCCATGGCCTACCTCTTCAATTCCGCTGGCCGGCAAGTCCGGCCAGGTCTGTCGGCGGCGCGTGGCCGCCCGGTTGATGGTTCGTCTCACGCTGCTACCTTCACCTGATGCCAGGCGCCGGCGGCGTAGAACAGCTTTGCGGCTTGGGCTCCATCCATCGATATCTCGTCGGGAATGGCGATCCATCCTGATGCCACCAGATGGGTCGGGTTCGCGCTGTTGCGCAGCTCCAGGTAGTAATGCTCGATGGCATCGGTCAGGCGCTCGACCTTGTAGATGCCCTCGGGCGAGATCTCGACCGACTTGATGTACTCGGCGCCGCGCTCGTCTCGACACATGGCGGCGATGTAGATCGTCCAGCGGTAGGAGAAATCGAAAATCGCGTTGGCGATCGCCAGACTGCGGATCTGCCGGCAGCTCTTCCAGTTCGCCATGATCTGGCTGCCGCTGGGGTCGATGTTCACCACCGCAACGTGGTTAGTGCGCAGCAGCGCCCGGCAGCTGCGTTCGGCCCGGGCGAAACCGTTGTTGGGTTTTCGTTTCGACTTCATAGCGAGTCCGCCATTTTGCGCAGCGCCTTGCGATCAGCGGCCGATATCGGCTTCGGGCGCCGCTTGAGGACCGTTTCAGGGTCTAGTCGAGTCGAGCGGGGCGGTGGGAGCGGATTGTGCGGCGGGCTTTTCAGTTGTTCGATCCGCCCACCGGTGGCCAGGTACTGGCCGACCTGGTCATTGATGGACTCCGCGTGCTGCCGCTGCTGCTCGATCAGGTTGAGGTGGTTGCTGATCATGCTGGCCTCACTTGATCCGGATCGAGCTTTCGCCGCGCTCAAGGTGAGCCCAGACCGGTTCCGGTAGCAATTCATGTTCCGCGCCTTCGCCGGCTTCGATGCGCTTGCGCACTGCGTCATTGTGATCACGGATTTCCTTGAGCTTCGCCGCAATCGACTTTTTGTCAGGGGCGAACACAGTTTTCGTTTCGATGAAGTCATCAGGAATCTCGTCTTCCTTGTCGACAATCACCTTTTCAGGCGCCAAGGCCAGCGTGATTGTGAACAGCGGTCGTTTGATTGACTTGATCGCCGCGGCTTCCATGTTCCGGCGCAGGTAATCACTGATTTGGGAAACGCTGTTTTTCTTCACGCGTTTCAGTTCGTTCAGGCGCTCGACCTCTTTGTCGATGGCGTCGATATCGCTCTCGATGTTTCGACGTAGCATGACGATGTTGTCGGCCTTCACCTCGAACTCGCCTTGAATCTCGTCCATGGCGTGCTGCAGGGCCTCTTTCAGGCCCTCATCATCGGTGTCGGCCATTCCCTGAAGTTCGGCGAGCTTGCCGGTCAGTGCGTAAAGTTGAGTCATGCTGCGTTCTCCCGATCAGCTGCTTCGGTGATTCGTTTCCACTCGAGCGATACTCGCTCAGCACCCCTGGTGTCTTTGCGAAGGGTCAGTTTGCGCACGGCAACGTCGTGGATTTTCTTCAGCTCCTGAGCCGACTGTGCGCCGCCCATGGTTTCGATGACCGACCTGATGTACTCCAGCCGTTCTTGCTGCTGGCGGTCGATCTCTTCCTGCTTGTCTTCAGCCTTGGCGATAGCGACCTCATCGCGCACTGTCTCGACATATGCGGCGTCATCGAACAGCCCCATGTGGATGTCCGCGGCGAACCCGAGCGGCTGGAGGCATTTACCGATGGCATCTGTGAGCGACTTCTTTGCCGCCTCCCAGTCGGTGATGATCTTGCCTTGCTGCAGGAGAACGAACGGCGTGTGCCCGTAGTGCGTCACGGTGCATTTCTGTCCGCCTTCGCCTTGGTACCAAAGCTCAATTCTCACGGTGTGGACTTTCGCGTTGATCAGTGGCGCGGTCGGCCATTCTTTGGTCGGTGCTTGCAGCGGGCCACCTTCGTCGAATCGCTCTTCAAGGATGGTCCAGCCCCAACCTTCACCGCATGGGCCGAACACTTCGGTGGCTTTGCGCATCAGGTAGGTCGGCTTGATGGCTGTACCCTTGAAGCCGCCCATCCCTGTGAAATTCTTGGTGGCACTCGGATCGGTCGTGTTGACCTGATCCCAGATCCGCGTGTTCGTGGACATGAGGAATCCTTGCCGCGCGATGCGCAGCGATTGAATGCTTGGTTTATTGAGTGATGCGATCGGCGAGGGCGCTGAGCAGCATCAGGAAGGTGAAAACGCCGAGGGAAGAGAACGCGCCGCGCCAGATGATGAGGCGACGCGCCCATTGGCGACCGGTCACGGGCGAACTCTCACCGCAATTCGCTTGCCCTTCATGGAAGGCGCTAGGCGCTGCGGGAGATTGGCGACCAGGTCCTCGCGCTTGCGACCGATGACCTCGTTGAAGGGAAGTCCGAAGCCGAGCAGGGCGATCTTGTGTTCGATGTCCTCAAGCTGCTCGTCAATCAGAGATTTAACCGGTGCCGTACTCATGCGTCCTCCTTGCGCCGCTGACAGGTGTCACGCAGGCGTTTGCAGTAGTGGTTGAACTCGTCGGTGGTGATTGCGCCGTCGGTGAAGAGGCGGGTGATCAGGCCCTGCACCAGCAGGCTGATGTCTTCTTCACCGGCGGGCGCCGACACACTTTCTAGGGCTTGGTCGATCAGGATGTGAGGGCTCAAAACCCGTACTCCCGCTCAACGCGATCGCTTTCGCGCTTGGCGTCTCGGTATTCGTTGGCGTGCACCGCGACCAGGTCGTTGGCAAGCGACCGAACGATCTGCGGATCACCGCCGACGGCTTCGATTGCCCACTTGTGCAGTACACCGCCATCCCCGCGACAGATCAGTTCGATCAGGATCTTCTCGATGTACCGATCGGGATCTGGGTTCGCGGCCATGTGATCGGCCAGCGCCTCCGGTAAGTGGTCAGCGTTGACCAGAACCTTGCTGCGACCTACCGGATTTGGCGCCTCGACGTGGCGCCGATAAAGCAAATCGTCGACCGACTCGGTCAGCCATTCCTGACCTGCCTCCGTATCGAGAAAGTCGTCTTCCGGGATGGGCTTGCGCAAAGCTGACATGGGCGCCTCCAGAGTGGCGGGGTGTTGATCCAACAAAACTCGGATGCACTCGTTTGCTCCGCTGGTTGCCGTTGGGCGCGGAGGGGAGTGCATTCGGGTGGTGTCGAAAGGTGTAGGGAGGGATAACGGTGTAGCGGTTTAGTGGGGCCGGCGGTGGAGTCTTAGTCCTAGCCGCCGGCAACGAGCATGGTTACTCTACGATGCAAATCCAGCGGTGATCTTGCCGGTATGGCGCGCGAGTGAAGTGAACATCTGAAACCAGATTCATGCCTCGCTCTTGGAGCGCTTCGGTCAGTTGTACGAGTGTCTCTGCTTGGATAGTCATTGCGGTCACCTCGTCAGATTTTCTGCGTTCATAATTCTTGACCGAGCGGGCAAGTCGCTAATTCATTTTTTCTACTCGGTCCATTTGTTCAATCCACACCGCAGAGCTCTCCCTGACTGTCCCCTTTATTCAAGATTCAGGGCAAGGAGGGCTCTGCGCTGTGGACTGATGCCGCTCAGAAAAGCGGCATCAGTAAATCTATCGGTATTGCTCGCGCCTCCTACCGGGTCATTCGCCAGTTCGGTCAACACCTCGTCCGCCGTCGCAGTTCTGCGCGTTGGTAGCCTTTCGGGGCTATCGGATCGCCGGTCGCCGGTAGTGGCAGCGCGATTTTGTTCACCTGACTTCATCTCGCCCCACAGGTGTGGCCGGGGCTGACCTCCCAGCGTGAGCCGGGTAATCGTTTATGGCGCGGGTTGTTAAAGAACGGCGCGGCTTTCGCTGCTGGGCCGTTATTGCTTTGGCTTGCGAATAAAAGTAGCAGCGCTGCTATTTAATGTAAATAGCGCTGCTAATAAAAATTCTTCGTACACGAACGAAGCCCGCGTTTGGCGTATGTCATAGGGGGAGGGGCGCAGCTAAACTCTTTATTGCACCGTCAGTCGCCGCCATCGAACCGCTACGTAACGTGCGGCCTCTACCGACTCAAATCCCATTAGGTGAATAGCCATGAGAGTCGAAGAGAAACAAAAAGCACTGTCTGCGTGGCGCAAGCTGCTGGAGGAGCCCGAAATCAGAATGGACGCCGAAGAGCAGTACGATGAGTTGCTCAAAATGGCAGACGCCATGGAGCAGGAAGGACTGATTACTGCCGGCGAGTGGCGCCAGTTGGTCAGAGAGGCTGGCACGAGGTTCGCTCAAGCAACTGAAGGGCTCGGAGGCGGAACGTAGGAGGGATATACAGGAAGCCCGGCACTGGGCCGGGCTCCAAGGTCAACGTTCGGCTGAGATCACTTCAGGCCGCCATGTCGCCGTTAGCTAGGCTTTTTTTCAGCGAAGTTTTCATCACTTCCATTTGCTCACCCAGTTCATCGAGTTTCGCCTTGCCCAGCAGCTTCTTGGCCTTTGGGAACATTTCTGTTTCCTCTTCCTCGATGTGGTGTTCCAGCAGCTCTTTGACGACCTTCACCCGGCCGGCAAACTCGGGAGTGGAAGGGTCAGTGCCTTTCAGATCTGGGAGCACCAAGGAGTCCACTGTGCGGTGTTCTTCCTTCGCCTCGTAGTACATTTCATCCTCCTCTTTGCCCCCCGCTTCTTTAAAGGCGGGGTAGAGGATCTGCTCTTCCAGCTGGGTGTGGATGGTGATCTCCATCTCCAGCTTATCGAGCAGGTCGACGCGTTTTTTCAGAGCGCGGTCAGTGGATTCGCTCAGCTGGCTCAGGATGCCCTTTACTTTTTCGTGGTCGGCTTTGAGAAGGTCAATAGCGTTCATTTTTTTATGCCTCATCTATCACAGGTTAGCGTCAGCAGCTCTCCGGCTGCGGTTCACGTTCTCCCAGTAGTTAGGGCATCTTCTGTGCCAACTGCCCGAAAGTAAAAGACTCAACGATTTCAAGCATTTCGAAGAGCTGATGGCGAGGTGAGGGCATGCACTCTGCACGGACGCCTGGATAGCTACCTTGCAGAAGACAGTTTGCGCGAGCAAAAAAAGCCCGCCAAGGGGAGGCGGGCTACGAAGTTCATTAGGAGTAGCGAGCATAGTCGACGCGCAGCTATTAGCATGCGATGCATGGACCGACGCGCCGACGGTGATGACTGGCGGGAGCTGGTGGAGGAGGCGACCGCCTTCTACGCGCACTCGGTCGAAGGTCTGGAGGGTGGTACATAGCAGGGAAGGGTAGGCATGAAAAAGCCCGGCTCTAGGCCGGGCTACCGCCTTCAATTATTCTGCTATGGAAATAGGGGTGACAGTATGGGTGCGCCCCTTTTCAAAATCGGTACGAGCATTTTGTAGCTTGGTTTGGAAGTCTTCAAGCTGAATTCGGGTTCTTTGCTTGAATTCGTCGCTGTTTGATTTGTCCTTGAGGTGTTTTTTACACACTTTAATGGAAGACTTCAAACTGGCAATAATTCTAGTCAGTTCTGCGGGATCATCAATTCGGATATAAATCTTCAACAACCACAGAGACAAAAACGGTGAAATTATCCCGCTCGACGCCATTATTCCCTGAGTTACTTCCGGTATGCCAATGACAGATGTTGCAGCCAATGCGGCACCATTTACTACGGAGGTCGAGAGGGCCATGAACATATTGTTATTCATTGCGCGGCCTCCAGCTTGTTCAGTTCTTCATATGAAAGCTTTCTAAAGGATGAGCCTTTAATAATTGAATGCTTGACATAGTACGCTTCTGTTACAAATCCATTTGTTTGGTACTGAATTATAGTGTCGCGAGGGAACCAAGTGTAAGCGAGGTGCCTTACGAGTTTTCTCGTAAAAATAAATATTAGCGGCGAGCTCAAGATAAGAACAAGCCATCCAGTTGCTTGAGCTATCAGTAACGGAGACCACATGTTAATCCCTGCGGTTAGTTGAGTTCGTTAATTACTCGGACTATATCATATTTTGTTTTTGTGCCGCTAATATTTGTTGTTTCAGTTTTTTCGAGTTCTACAGTGTATAGCTTGTCTTTCTGAAACGCCTCTTCATTGGCAGATACTTTTGCCATGAAGTTGTCATCTCTAATAGTAACTGATGTCTCCAGTCCGTCCGTGCTTTGTATTGTCCAGCTACGACGGCTTTTGAAATTAAGTTTCGTGAATTGAACTACTTTTTGTAGTACTTCCTTGTTTTCTTTCTCGGTGACGTCAGATCGAATAGGAGTAAAGTTTTTTATCTCTGGCTCTGCAAGGACAACTTCGGTGTCGTCGGAGATAAATGAAATTGTTGCTGCTTCCCTTCCTTGTAACGGTGCCTGCACTATTTTGTGTAATGCTTGGCGAATTTCCTTGCTGGACACAAGTTGGGCGACATTTGAATTTGTTTTGATCGGTCCGTCTTTGGTTATTAAAGTTGCTTCTTTTGTTTGGGCGTTTATAATTACGCTGTCAATTTTTGTGTCTTTCAGTCGATCAATTATTCCTATGGCAGTGGCAGTGCTTGCAACGGCCCCTGCAACACCGATGCCGATACTCTTCATCACGGTTATTGTAGTAAGAGGATCGGCCACAATAGCAAAAACGATTTCCAGGGAGCCTTCCTTAGCAGGTGCAATCACCTTTAACTCCGCTTCGGAAGAACCGTTGCTTACGATAGACGCAGCCTTGGTAATTAAGTCGTGCATGCCGACAATTGCGTTTCCAAGGTCTTTGGCGTTTATCTTATGACTTTCAAGATCGCCGGAGGCATCGTAAGAAATCGTAAATTCCGTTTGGATTTGGTTGTCCATTTTTAGCCCTGGCTATCGCTTTAGTAATGTGTTGGTTGTGTTTTCGTTTTTATACTTTTATCTTTTTCAGCCCGTAAATATGTCACGGGCATGTCAGCGCGAGTACATCGCCCACCAGAACACATGCCCGAGGATTGAGATCTGCTGCTCCTGGATCTGCTGGAACGTGTAGTCCTCATCTGGATGTTCGTCACGGTTGAAGCTGCGCAGGCGTAGCCCGGTCGGGATGCGGTAGACCTGCTTCACGCGAAGCTGGCCGTTGTGGTTGATGGCGTACATTTCGCCGTCGACGATATCGCTCAGTGAGTTCTTGCCGACATTCACACCAACCGTGGCGCCGTCGCGCAACACGGGCATCATGCTGTTCCCGCCGACCCTAACGCACTTCGCGTTGCTGAACTGGACGCCATTGTGGCGCAGATCCTTTTTGTTGAAGCGCAGACGTGAGTTGGCATTTTCTTCGATCGCAAACCTGCCTGATCCGGCCGCCAGCTCGACTTCGTGAAGGAAGGGGACATAAACCTCATCATCATCGAGCGGGGTTTCGTCGTCCCAGGTCTCGATGTTCCCTAATTTGACACTAGGCTGGACGCGCTCTTGCTGTACGTTGGCGACGGTGGAGACCAGTCGAGAACTGACCTCGCTCGCATCGAAATTCAAAGCCTTCGCGAGTTTCAGCAGCGCTTCTACGTTTAGCGGCACCTTGCCCGTTGCGTATTGACTAAAAGCACTTTGGCCAGACCACCCACAAGCCTCGGCAACATCCGCCTGCGTCAGGCTACGACCGGCCGCTTTTGCAGCTGATTTCCGCTGTTCGTAGATGGCCTTGAGCCTGGCGCTCTCGGCGACTTCTTCGGGGGTGAGGGGGCGACGTATTTTCATACGAATAAGAGTATTAGCAGAGCTGATATCCAAGCAAACAGCGCTGCTAGTATTTTGTTGCTGATAAAAAGCAGCGCTGCTACTATCCATGGCAGATATCCAGCCGTGGAAATTCCATGAAAAAGATCCCTTTGAACAAATACCTAGAAGAGCACGACACGCAAGCCGCGCTTGCTGCTGCTCTCGGCGTGAACCAGAGCGCGATCTCGCAAATGGTTCGAGCTGGCAGAAGCATCGAAATCACCCTTTATGACGACGGGCGTATTGAGGCGAATGAGATTCGCCCGATTCCTGCGCGCCCGAAGCGCACCGCAGCCTGAGGCAGTCATTGCTTACTGCCCGACAAATGATCGCCGAGGCACTGGCAGGGCGCCACTGAAACAAATTTGAGGTTTTACGAATGGAAGATTTTCTGCGGGCGTGCCAGAGCGCTGTCCTCGACAACGAAGCCAAGCCCCTTGCTGCAAAGATGGGCGTTCCTCACGTTGGCCTGCTTCAGCGCGCCAATCCGGACAACGACGCACACCACCTGACCGTGGAGCATTTGTTCGGGATTCTGTTGCACACCGGCGACATGCGCCCTCTGGCTGCACTGGCGAGTGAATTTGGTTTCGACCTCGTTGCAAAAGTTGCGCCGGAGCCGCAAGCGTTGACCAAATCACTGATCAATGTCGGCAAAGAGGTCGCCGATCTGACCATCGCGGTGCACCAGGCGCTGGATGACAACCACGTCAGTTCTTTCGAGAAAAACTTGATCCGCCAGGAGATCAACCACGTTCGGCAGAGCCTAGACGTAATGGACGCCTCGGTGAAGGCCGCCTGAATTCCGGGCACAAAAAAGCCGACGGAGAAGGTCGGCTAATTCGCAAAACTAGAGAGGCCCGATTATGCAGAGCCATCCCATTTCGAGCAATACCCCGAACAATGTCGCGACACGTTTTCAGAATTCTCAAAACGTGTCGCGAGCTTTTATCTTTTCCGTTCAGGTCAGGAACACCTGACATGCAGTTCACCGTCACGATCAATCAGGTGAAGGCATTTACGTTGGGTGTTAGCTCCCAGCAAGCCTTGCTCGTTGCTGGAGGTTGCACATGAGCATGTGCCTTATGGTCGCCGCGATGAAGCTTCGCGTCGGCAATCCACTTCGCAAACTTGTGCTCATCAAGCTGGCAGACAATGCCAGTGATATGGGGGAATGCTGGCCGTCCTATCAGCACATCGCTGATCAGTGCGAGATCAGCAAGCGTTCCGTTATGAACCACATCACCGCGCTGTGTGAGTCAGGGCTGCTGCGCAAGGAAATTAGGAAGGGCGGACCGAAGGGTAACTCGTCGAATGTTTACTTCCTGACCCTCGATGGTGGTGCACCTCCTGCACCACGGGTAGTGCAGCAGATTCACCAGGGTGGTGCAGCAGGTTCACCCCCTAGTGAATCTCCTGCACTAGGGGGTAGTGCAGGAGCTGCACCCAGAACCAGTCACTCTTCTGAACCAGTCAATGAACCGGTCATTGAACCAATTGCACCCCCGGCTTCCGCCGAGGTTGTGCCGGCTCAGTCCCGCAATCTGGTTCTGGTGGTTGATCGCACCGATGCGCCCCGGGTTGAAATTCCCGCCGATATGCCGGGCCCGAAAGACCAGTCCTGCAAAACCTTCAAGGTCTGGGCGAACTACGCCATGGCCTACCGCAAGCGCTACAGCACCTGGCCGGTGTGGAACGCCAAGGTCGGTGGGCAACTCGGCCAACTGGTCGACCGCCTCGGCGCCGATGTTGCTCACCACGTCGCCGCCCACTTTCTGAAAACCAGCGATGCCGCCGTCCTACGCAAGTGCCACAGCCTCAACGAACTGCTGGCCAACGCTGAGAGCTACCACACCCAGTGGGTGACCGGTCAGCGCATCAACGGGACAACCGCACGCCAGATGGAGCGCACCGAGGCGAACGTCTCCGCCGCCGAACAGGCCGCACAAATGGTCTTGGCGAAGCGCAAAGCAGGGGAACGCAATGAGTACATTTGAAATGGATGATCAGCAGGTTGCCAGCCTCGCTGCAGCGATCTGCGCCACCGCCGAGGCCATGGGTCAGGAAATGAACCCAGGCACTGCGGCGATGATGGCCGAAGACCTTTGCGCTTACTCGGTGCCCTCCGTGAAAGCCGCGCTGAAGGCCTGCCGCTTCGAGGTGAAAGGCAAGCTGGCGATGGCCGACATCCTCCAGCGAGTGCAAGCCGCTGACGGCCGGCCGGGCAAGGACGAGGCTTGGGCGATCGCCATGACCACCAACGATGAATTTGAAACCGTGGTGCTGACCGACGAAATCCAGCTCGCGCTGGCTGCTGCGAAACCTGTACTCGATGCCGGCGACAAGGTTGGTGCGCGCATGGCGTTCAACAGCGCTTACGAGCGTCTGGTGGGGCAGGCTCGGGAGGACGGCAAAGAGGTGAACTGGCATGTGTCTGTCGGCTTCGACGCCAACCGCCGCACGCAGGCAATCACCAAGGCTTTGCAAATGCAGCGAATCCCACAGGAGCGCGCTCAGCAGTACCTGGCCGACTTGAGTGTCGCGCCGGTCACTGAAGACGGTAGAGCCGTAGTTGCGCTGCTCACCGGCGAGGTCGCGCGGCCTTCCCCAAAACTGCGGGAGAAGCTCGCCGCGGTGAAGGACTTGATGCTGGCGATGCGGAAAGCCACCGACGAGGAAAAAACAGAACTGCGAATTTTGGCAGCCAACGAGCTTGCTGATCGCCGGGCGCTGCTGATTCGGCAGGCCGAACAATTGAAAGCAAGGAGCGCTGCTCAATGACCATCGACAAACAGAAACTCCAGAAATTGCTCTGGGCTGAAGCCGCGTCATACCGCGCAGATTGCGCGAACTGGAAACGTAACACTGAGGCTCTTCAGGACTTCCTCGGCGAAAAGACTGTGGAGGAGGTGGCGCTTGAGCTGTTGGCCGAGAACGAACGACTGACGCATCAACTCGGTGAGTTGATCGACGGATTACCCAACAAGGTGGCGGCCCATGGCTGACAAAATCTCCGTGAACTGTCAGGCCAAGCTTTCCGAGGCTATCACCGCTATCAGTGCCATGTACCGCGACAAGAAGTTCGTCGTGGTCTCGCTGCGCCCCGGCAAGGACCGAACGCTGGACCAGAACCGGCTGTGGTTCGCGATGTACAAACGCATCGCCGAGATGACCCAGATCGGCGACGCCGCCGACGCCAGGTGCTACTGCAAGTTGCACATCGGCGTGCAGATCCTGCTGAACGAGGACGCCGGTTTTCAGGCTGAGTGGTATCGGGTGATGCGCCACCTGCCATACGAGGCAAAGCTCGCCCTGATGGGTGAGTGCAAGCTCTTCGGTCCTGACGGGTTCCCGGTGACCAGCCTGTTCAATCGCGCTCAGGGCGTGGCGTACACCGACCGTATCGTCGCGCGCTTCGCACCGCAGGGCGTGTACTTCGATGATCTTCTGAGCCAGGAGGCTGCATGACGATTGAAAGGAAGCAGCCGCGCCCGAAAAAGTGCTCAGTCAAAACCTGTAGGGCCTCATTCGTCCCGAAGGTGAGCTTTCAGTCTTGGTGCTCGCCGGACTGCGCCGTTGTCATCGCGCGGGACAAGCAGGAGAAGAAGCGCAAGTCTCTGGCCAGCATCGAGCGCCGCGAGATCAAGGTACGCAAAGAGAAGCTGAAGAGCAGGGCGGATCACCTACGCGAAGCCCAAGCTGCTGTGAACGAGTACGTCCGCCTGCGTGACGCGCACCTTCCGTGCATCAGCTGCGACTCGATGCCGAATGACAGCGACCTGATCACCGGCAGCCGCTGGGACGCTGGGCATTACCGATCCGTGGGTGCCTGCCCGGAACTGCGTTTCGAGCCACTGAACATCCATCGTCAGTGCGTGAAGTGCAACCGCAACCTGTCCGGCAACGCAGTCGAGTACCGCATTCGGCTGGTGCTGCGCATCGGCGCCGAAACCGTGGCCTGGCTGGAGGGGCCTCATGAGCCCCGCAAGTACACCGTCGAAGAAATCAAAACCATCAAGGCCGAATATCGGGCAAAGACCAAAGAACTGAAAAAAGGGGAAGCCGCATGAAGCTGATCAACGCAAGGCAGGTATGGACTGAGGCTCAGCATGAATCGAACGCGTCGATCAGCGCTGCAGCCATTGACCGGGCAGAGTCTGCGCCGGTGAAAAAGGGCGCCCGTATGCGCCGGCATGAAGCGGTATTCGCCGCACTTGGTGAAGACAAGGAAGAGCGCATTCAGGTTGTGCGCGAAAGGATCAGTATCAGCGAGACGCGGCGCACGCCGATTGGCCGCTCTACCGCCCGCGCCGCGCACCTGGCGATGATTGGCAAAGTACTGCGCGCGATCGATACGCTGCCGTTCCAAGTACAGCAGTTCGGGCATTACCTGTATCACCCGGCGATGAACATGCGACATCTACTGAACGCGGTGCTGCTGATCACCGCAAAGGCGGCGCTACCCGATCTGACCTCGGCCAAGCGAGTGAAAGCGCAGTATCTCGTTACTTTGGCCCTGCAGTCGTACAAAGGGGAGGTTCAAGGGGCGGCGGAGTGGGGGCCGGCGCGAGTGGCGGCTGAGATGGATTCCTTCTTCGGTGTGACAATCGACCCGAAAAACTGGACACGTGACTGGTTGGCGTTATGGGAATCCCTGAAAGAAGTGATTACGGAAGTGGATATTCAGGCTCAGCAACCGATATGGCAGGTGATCCACGCGGAAAAAGATCAAGAGGCGGCATAATCATGTTGACATGACGGCGTTTCGAGTGTACTTTTCCCATAGTGCACAAGTAACGCGAAACGCACATAGACATTCAAGCCCGGCCTAGCGCCGGGTTTTTTGCTGAGGTGATATGGATACTGCCGGCCACCAGCTCGACCAAATCTACTTGGTGACACTTTACCTACCCGGTTTCTTTTCGTTTGTATTGGTCATCGCCTTAGCAGTGATTCGGAGGCGGTTTCTCGTCATACCGCAATGGAAAGCTTTTGCGCTCTTTACGTTAGGGTTGCTGATCATCGGTGGTGCGTTACCAGTATGGCGGGTACTTTTTCCTGAGCCGTGCCTCTACTACCCTTTTAAGCCATTGAGCCCGTGTTGGATGGAGCCATCAGCAGCATTTCAGATGGGACTATTTGGCGGGGTTGTCGGTGCGCTAATAGCGCTGGTAGTACTCAAGGTTTCGCGAGTAGTCGCCAGGAAAATAAGCCGTGTCAGGTAGTAGAAAGCCCGCCCAGTGCGGGTTTTTTTATGCCTCGAATTTACCTGTAGCCAGGACAGCCTTCGGTAAGCCTGGACGTCGATAGCCGGATAGTGCGATGTACGGAATCAACACCGGCAGCCCGCGTACCCTGACCTCACCATCTGCTGCAGGGTAGCGCGAGGTTGGATCAGCGAGATCGATGCATTGGGGCGTCGGCGTTGAGAAGGCCTTTGGCGGACAGCGCGGAAAGACGCGCGCACCTATTCAGGGCCTCAAAAATCCTTCTTTTTGAAGGATTGGTCGCCCGACTGATCGTTCTTGATCGTGAGCACACCGCTCTTGATGGAGTACGTGGTGGAGGCATCGCCCTCCGAATATCGATTTCTCCAGCGGCCCCACTCCCCAGTGTCGTCCATGAACGCTGACCAGATAACCCTGTCGTCGGACACTTGGCAGCGATATCGGAAAGCGTCGCCATCCGGGCGACGGTAAGAGATTTCTGGGATTTCCCCGGCCCTCTTCGTTTTCATCGTCTTCGTTGGTCGACCCATTTCCACGGAGATTGCGGCCTTACAGATTTCGACGCTTGAAAAATCAGCGGCCTGAGTTGCGGCTGAAAGCCCGAGTGATGCAAGCAGCGCTAGCGATATTGTTATTTTCATACCCTTGTCCTTGGATTGATGACGAGGGAATTCTACATGGCCTACGGCTATTTTCTCATGCACCCACGGAGTCGAGCGCATGGAGTTATTGCAGCGCCTGCTCGACAAGATCGACAGGTTTGAATTACTGATCGCAGGACTGGTCGGTGCTGTCGTCGCAAGCTGGTGGCATAAGGACGATTTGGCCGACTGGCGCGCCTGGCTGATCTTTCTAATTACCGGGATCGCCTGCTCGCTGTACCTGACGAGCATGGTCAGCACCTACCTGGGCGTGACTGAGCCGAAGATCGTCGCGGGCATTGGCTTCCTGCTGGGTACCTTCGGCGGATCGCTGCTTGCGGCCATCAACCGAGCCATCAAAGCCGCTGACCTCTGGGCGCTTATTCGCCAGCGGTTCGGAGGAGGCAACCCATGAATCTTGAACTGATCAACTCCATCGCCTGCGGCTTGATTGCCTTGTGGGCGGCCTGGTGTGTTCTGAGCGGTCGAGTGCGGGACGGCGTCATCGGCAAGCTGATCTATTCAGCGATCGCTATCAGCGGGTTCGTTGTGATGAGTCGGGAGCAGAACATCTTCATGATGGGCCCGACAACGGCCGGGATCACGTTGGACGTCTCGCTTGCACTGGCCGGTATGCGCCATATCTTCATGGTCATCTGGTGGCAGCGGGTGAAAGCATGGCTTTGCCGAACGCTGAACTGTGAGCACTGCATGCGGTGTGAGAAGGCGCCGGGCGGGATCGAGCGTCGATCCAAGTAAGTCGCGACACGTTTCGCGAATCAGCGAATTGTGTCGCGACAGTGGAGAAGAGCATGGCCGGAAAGGTTCTGGAGTTTAAGGCAGCAGAGGTGCCGCACTCTGCAGGCGAAGCCATTTGCTCGAACTGCAAGCATGAGTGGGTGGCTGTAGCGCCTGCAGGGTGTCGCAATCTCGAATGCCCGTCCTGCCACTCGCACCGTGGAGTGTTCAAGTGGCCGTACGGTCCAAGCGAGGGAGAAGAGAGCTACCAGTGCAATTGCGGCTGCGAAGACTTCTTCATCATGCGTCGGAGCGTTCAAACGAACGGCGCCGTGTTCTGCCGAGGCTGTGGCACAGAGGCCACTGGCTGGTTCAAGTAAGTGTGAGTTGAAATGATGGCACTAAGACCTCATGTTGGGGGGGGTACCCAACGTAGGAGGTTAAGATGTCCCAGTTTCAATTAGGTGATGCAGTAGGCCTGAAGTGTGGTGGTAAGCCAATGGTTGTCGACTCCATCAAAAATGTTGTTGGGGAGGACAAGGTTTCTCGTCCTGGCGTAGGTTGTATCTGGCACGACGATTCGGGAAAAATTCAGCGTGCGAACTTCATCGATGAAGTTCTCGAAAAGCTGAGTAATTAGTAGTTATCAGCCCCTCCACCCGGAGGGGTTTTTATTTGGGTTGACAATGACAACAAGCAACCCGACTGGGAGGCGATCTAGCATGCCTACCCAGCCGAGATTGCAAACTTCAGGGCTTACTGAGCAGGCAAGCAACGATCCCGGGCTTCACACATTCCGGAGCGATCGTGAAAATGACGACTGCTACTGCAAGCACTAAGTAAATTGTGTTTTTCATCCTTCGAGCCTCGTTGGTTAATGAGCGCTCATTAGGCCGGGCTGGCTCGCGAATAGGCGGGCAATCTGCCCCTCTTTTGGGGGCGAACTCTGAATTGAGAAGGTTCTTCTGGTATGAATCGGCCGCGTCCTCCTGCGTCATTGGTCGAGCTATCCGATCTTTCGGATTTCGGCACTCGCCTGATGCCTGCCCCCGAAGTATGGGAATGGCTCCAAACCGAGATCCTCACCGAGACTGGCAGCATCCACAACGAGGACCATGCCCATCTGATCGACGCGGACATTCGTGTGATGTGGGCTTCTGCTGCCTTCACGAAGAAAGGGCAATCGGTGGTTGGCCAGGCTGAGCAGGTAGCGTTCCGCGCGGGTGGCTGGCAGAAGGCCCGGATGGAGCAGCAGATGCGTGATTGGTTCGGCGAAGTGCCGGGCTACATCATCACCCTGGCAGCCGACTACTGCGCCGAGTGCTCCGACGCTGACTTCTGTGCCCTGGTCGAACACGAGCTGTATCACATAGCCCAGGCGACCGATAAGTACGGTCAGCCAGCCTTCACCCAGGAAGGCCTGCCCAAGCTTGAGATGCGCGGCCACGACGTTGAAGAGTTCGTCGGTGTGGTCCGTCGATACGGTGCAAGCCCTGACGTGCAAGCGTTGGTGGATGCTGCAAACAAGCCTGCTGAGGTGGGGAAACTGAACATTTCGAGGGCCTGCGGAACCTGTCTGCTCAAGTCGGCCTGATTCTGGACAGGCTCTGGACGGATGAAAATCTATGGCAGCCCTTCAAAACGACGTGAAGGCCTTTATCGTTCAGGCCTTGGCGTGCTTCGACACGCCGTCACAGGTTGTTGAAGCCGTCCAAAAGGAATACGGGATCACGGTGACTCGCCAACAGGTAGAGACTCACGATCCCACAAAGACATCAGGAAAAGGCCTGGCCAAGCGCTGGGTGACGATGTTTGAAGATGCCCGCAAGCGCTTCCGCGAAGAAACCGCCGAGATTCCGATCGCCAATCGAGCCTACCGCCTCCGGGCCATGAACCGGTTCGTTGAGAGGGCCGAGTCGCTGAAGAACATCGGCCTGGCCATGCAGATCCTCGAGCAGGCCGCGAAGGAAGTCGGCGACGTCTACGTCAATCGCCACCGGAAGGATGAGCCTGACGACGAACCGGCAATCCCGACGCGCATTCAGGTCGACGTAGTGGATGCGAGGAAGCCGAATGCCGAGCCTTAACGTTCCGCAGTCGCAGTTCCTCTTATTGCCCCACAAGTTTCGCGCTTTCGTTGCTGGCTTCGGCTCCGGGAAGACATGGGTCGGATGCTCGGCGCTCAGCAAGCATTTCATGGAGTGGCCCGGCGTCAATGCTGGTTACTTCGCACCGACTTACCCGCAGATCCGCGACATCTTCTATCCCACGATGGAGGAGGTGGCTTACGACTGGGGGCTGAAGACCAAGATCAACCAGGCGAACCATGAAGTTCACATCTACAGCGGCCGGCAGTATCGCGGCACTGTGATTTGCCGGTCGATGGAAAAGCCGCAGACCATCGTCGGTTTCAAGATCGGTCACGCTCTGGTCGATGAGCTGGACGTGCTGACGTCGATCAAGGCGCAGCAGGCCTGGCGCAAGATCATTGCCCGGATGCGTTACAACATCCCCGGGCTGAAAAACGGCGTGGACGTGACCACAACGCCGGAAGGCTTCAAGTTCGTCTTTCTCCAGTTCGTGAAGCAGCTGCGCGACAAGCCGGCGCTGAAGGAAATGTATGGGCTGATCCAAGCCAGCACCTTCGACAACGAACTGAACCTGCCTGACGACTACATCGCCTCGCTGATGGAGTCGTACCCCGAACAGTTGATCCGCGCTTACTTGAACGGCCAGTTCGTCAACCTGACGTCCGGATCGATCTACCACGCTTACGACCGCAAGTTGAACCAGTGCTTCGACACTGTGCAGCCCGGTGAGCCGCTGTTTATCGGCATGGACTTCAACGTCGGCAAGATGGCGGCGATCACCCACGTCAAACGTGAGCAGGGCCTGCCGCGCGCCGTGGACGAGTTGATGGATGGCTATGACACACCGGACATGATCCGTCGGATCAAAGAGCGGTACTGGGAACACACCGGCAACGATTACAAGAAGACCTGCGAGATCCGGATCTACCCGGACGCCTCCGGCGATTCGCGCAAGTCGGTAAATGCAAGCCTCACCGATATCGCCATGCTCAAGCAGGCAGGCTTCACGGTCATCGCACCGGCGGCCAACCCGCCGGTTAAAGATCGGATCAACGCCATGAACGCCATGTTCTGTAACGCGCAGGGCGAGCGGCGTTACCTGGTTAATCCGTTCACCTGCCCGACATACGCCGACGGCCTGGAACAGCAGATATGGGCGCCCAACGGCGAGCCAGACAAAAGCCAAGGTAACGACCACGCCAACGACGGCGGAGGTTACTTCATCCACCGCGAGTACCCGATCGTTAAACCGGTCACCTCAATGAAAATGGGAGTCGCCCGATGACGGACGTCACTTTTACTCGTCCCGAGTACAAGGCGGCACAGTACCGTTGGCGCTTGGTGCGCGACGTCTGCAAAGGGTCGGAAACCATCAAGGCTGCCGGCGACCGCTACCTGCCGAGACCGAACGCGGCTGACACCAGCGAGGACAACAAGCAGCGCTACGAGGCTACAAGAAGCGATCCGTGTTCTACAACGCCACGGGCCGCACTAAGCACAGCCTGGTTGGCGCAGTATTCCGCACTTGGCCAACCCTGACTGTTCCCGGCGCGCTCGATTATGTGGTCAAGGACGTCGACGGTCAGGGTGTGAGCGTCTACCAACAATCCCAGTCGGTGATCGGGCACCTGCTCGAAGTGGGTCGACACGGGCTGCTGGTGGATTACGCTGCGGTCGAGGCGGGCACGGTCAGCAAGGCGGACGAACTTTCCGGCCGTGCCCGAGCGAACATCGCGAGCTACACCGCAGAGTCGATCATCAACTGGAAGACCCGCCAAGTCGGCGGCCAGCACCTGCTGAGCCTCGTCGTGCTGCGCGAGACGGTCGACGTCGATACGGACGATGGTTTCGGCAGTGAGCAGGTCGTGCAATACCGAGTATTGCGCCTCGACGCCTCCGGTCAATACACCCAGGAAGTCTGGGAGGAGGGGCCTAGCAATACCGCTCAGGTTGTCGCGCCATTCACCCCGCTCAATGGCCTGGGTCGACCGTGGCAAGTGATTCCGTTCCAATTCGTTGGCAGCGAGAACAACGACACCACGATCGACGACGCGCCGCTGTACGACATGGCCGAGGTGAACATTGGCCATTACCGCAACAGTGCGGACTACGAAGAAGCTGCCTATTTGGTGGGCCAGCCTCAGCCGTGGATGGCCGGTCTGGATGAGCAATGGCGCGATCACATGGAGGCGAACGGGATATTCCTCGGCTCCCGTGCGCCTTGGCTGCTTCCAGTAAACGGCACCTGCGGGGTTTGGCAGGCTCAGCCGAACACGGTGGCCAAAGAGGCCATGGAATCCAAGAAGCAGGACATGGTGTCGCTCGGCGCCCGACTAATTGAGCGTGGTAGTGCGGTGAAGACCGCCACCCAGGCCGACAACGACAGCGCCGCCGAACACAGCGTCCTGTCATTGGTGGTCAGCAACGTCAGCGAAGCCTACAGCCAGTGCCTTGAGTGGATGGCTGAGTTCGTGAATGCCTCCGGCGAAGTGGTCTACAAGCTTAACCAAGATTTCAGCCAGATCACTCTGGACGCGACGATCCTGGCTGCACTGTTCAACGCAGTGCAGGGCGGCAAGCTGCCTGAAGGCGACTTCTGGCAGTACCTGCGCGATCGAGGCGTGATCAATCCGGAGAAAACGGACGACGAAATCCGGGACGAACTCGAAGCGCAGAGTGCCGGGCCAGCCCTAGATGACGAAGAGGTGATTCCGAATGTCGGCAAACCAGGCAATCCTTGATGCCACGATCCGGCACGCCGTCTTCCTCGAGCAACTGAAGTCGGGGGAGGTGGCGAAGTTCGCGCCATTCCTCAAGGAGATCGATCGCTCCATTCGCGAGCGGCTGACCCGTGCGGACCTGACGGATTACACCGTCGTCCGCCTGGAGCGGCTGCTGAGCGAAGTCGATAGCCTGCTACTGGGCATCTTCGATCGGTACAGCGAAAAGCTGAACCTCGACCTGGTGGATATCGCCAATTACGAGGCCGAGTTTGAAGCAACCAGCCTGACCCGCGCAGCACCGGTTGGCGTTTCGTTCGACGCGGCGGTGCCAGGTGCTGCGGCAATCAGGGCGGCAATCCTCACCAATCCGCTGAGCGTGCGCGGCGCGGACGGCGGCAAGCTGCTCAAGACGTTCATTGATGGCTTCACCAGCACCGAGCGGCAACGCCTCACTGGCGCGATCCGGCAGGGTTTCTTCGAAGGCCAAACCAACTTCCAGATCATCAAGAACATCCGCGGCACCAAGGCGCTCAAGTACAACGACGGCATCCTGGCTACGACCAACCGCAACGCTGGCGCCATCGTGCGAACGGCGGTGCAGCACGTCGCTACCCAGGCGCGCATGGAGACGCTGAAAGCGAACTCTGATGTCGTGCAGTCGGTGGAGTGGGTCAGTACGTTGGATTCGAAGACAACCAGTCAATGCCGGACGCTGGATAAGCGCCGGTTCAAGCTGACTGAGGGGCCGAGGCCACCGATCCACATCAACTGCCGATCAACTGTGGTGGCGGTGACGCGCTTCAGTGTCCTGTTTGCCGAGGGAGCTACGCGGGCCTCGATCGGTGATGCTGGCGCGCAGCAGGTTAGGGCTGACATCAGCTATTACGACTGGCTACAGCAGCAGCCGGCTGCGTTCCAAGACAAGGCCATAGGCCCGGTTCGAGCACAGCTGTTTCGCGAAGGCGGTCTGAGCGTCGAACGCTTCGCCGAGCTGCAGCTTGATCGAAATTTTTCACCTCTGACCCTCGTGCAGATGAAGGCTCTTGAGCTCCTGGCATTCGAGCGGGCGGGGTTAAGGCTCTGAGCATTTCGAGCGCTCAACTTCAAACGAGCGCATGTATTTGATGTAGTTGTCGCTCCATCCGCTAAATGAAACTTGGGCGGCACCAATAGCCTTCTCCATAGCCTCGTCGGTATGAGCAGCGAGGCCAAGTTGCACTGTCATCGCGATTTTCAATGCGACTAAGTTGAGTTCGACTGGCGCATAGGCAGTTAGGGCGAAGGCTGATTTCATAACTTGTTTGCCTGGCTCTCTCGGGATCTCATTAGAACCTGCGAAGGAACCTAAAAAGTTGCCCATGTCGCCAAGTAAGTCCTCTGCCTTCTTCCGAGTGATCATTTCCCTTTCGTCCACACGCTTTATGCAGCTTTCGATTCGATTCAATTTTGCTGACGACACAAGAGCGTATGCCCCGAATCCGGCAGCGACAAGTGTTGCGAAAGCGGTGATCGCCGCTACGTGCAAGCCATTCGAAGTAGAGGCGGTGTTTCTGTTCTCGTCGGTCGTTGCATTACGTTTCGTGCGGATTGGAAGACGCATTCCACAACTTCTTTTTTGATTCGGGCCGATAACTTTACCCGGATTTTTACTCCGCAGGCAGGGCCTGCACCTACGTCTCTGGGAGACAACCAATGCTGAAATTCCAACTGGATACCCTGGAAGGGGTAGATGAAGCCGTGCGCGCTCTTTACACCGAGAAGGACGGCAAGTTCGTACTCGGCATTGAAGGTCTGCCGCAGCAAGAAGATGTATCCGGCCTGAAGGCCAAGGTTGATGAACTGCTCGGCGAGAAGAAGGCCGCCGAGAAGAAGGCGCGCGAAGCCGAAGAGGCTGCGCGCCTGGAGCGGGAAGAACTCGCTCGCAAGTCCGGCAACGTCGAAGAGCTCGAGCGTTCCTGGACAGAGAAATTCACTCGCCGCGAAGCTGAGCTGACCGGCACGCTGGAACAGGAGCGGGCAACGCTGAGCGGTCAGATCCGGGATCTGACTGTCGGCCGTACCGCTACTGATATCGCGTCTGCCCTGGCTGTTCAAGGCAGCGCCAAAGCCCTGTTGCCGCACATCGAACGTCGTCTGAGCGTCGAGCAGCGCGACGGGAAGCCTGTTGTGGTCGTCCTCGACGCACAAGGCAAGCTCTCGGCGGCAACGCTGGACGAGCTGAAAGCAGAAATCGCGAATGACGCGGCTTTCGCGCCGCTGATCGCGGGCAGTAAAGCATCGGGCGGCGGGGCCGGCGGTGCAGGTGGTGGGGGCGGGGCCCCGAAAGGAAAAATCGGCGGTAACAAAGAGGAACGGACGGCTGCGATCGCAAGCCGGTTCCCAGATCTCCCTCAATCGTAAGGAAATAACTCATGTCCCTGTCGCAAATGCAGGTCTTCAACCAGTACATCATGCCTGCGACTCTCGAGACGCTGGACCAGTACCTGGCTGCTTTCAACGCCGCAAGCCGAGGCGCTATCGTGCTGTCTCCGGACGGTTTCACTGGCGACTTCCTCCAAGAGTCGTTTTTCCAGACCCTGGCTGCTGCGCAGCGCCGCGTGGATCGCTACAGCGCCAACGCAGCAGTCGCTGCGACCGACCTGACCGAACTGAAAAACACATCGGTGAAGGTCGCCGGCGGCTTCGGCCCGATCCGCTATGAGCCATCGCAGATGACCTGGCTGGAGCGCCCAACCGCGCAAGGTATCGAAGTCGCGAGCCGCGCGTTCGCTGAAATCCTGCTGAAGGACCAGTTGAACACTGCGATCGCAGCATTGGTTGCAGCAATCACCGCTCAAGCGGCAGCAGTCAACGATGTGTCGGCTACCGCAGGTATCAGCTACGCCGGCCTGAACAACGCGCATGCGGAGTTCGGCGACGCAAGCCAGAACTTGGTCACCCAAGTGATGCAGGGCACCAGCTACCACAAGTTGGTCGGCCAGAACCTGGCGAACCAGCAGCAGCTGTTCCAGGCAGGCAACGTTCGCGTGGTGGACATCCTCGGCAAGATCTCCGTTGTGACGGATGCCCCGGCGCTGATGCAGGCCGGCACCCCGAATAAGGAAATCATCCTCTCCCTGGTGCAGGGCGCTGCGCTGGTCCACGACGGCCGCGACATCATCAGCAATGTCCAGACCACCAACGGCAAGGAGCGCATCGAAACTACGCTCCAGACCGACTACACCTTCGGCCTGGGCCTGAAGGGGTACACCTGGGATACCACCACCGGCGGCAAGTCTCCAACCGACGCTGAGCTGGCGACCGGCACCAACTGGGACAAAACCGCTACCAGCATCAAGCACACCGCTGGTGTCGCTCTGATCGGTGACGCCTCCAAGTAACCCCGCGATGTCCAAGCCGGGACGTGTGCCCGGCTCGGCGGAGATGCAATCATGAGCAACAAAATCTGGTATCTGCCCGGACCGTTTCACCAGTATCGGGAAGACGTGAAGGCGTTAGCGAAGGAACACGGCCTGCGCATCATCGACGCGAGCATCACCGAAAGTCGCGAGGGTGAGGCTGATGATGTGCCGGAGGTTACGGTACGGCAGGTTGAGCCGGCACCGGTGCTGCTGATCGCCGATAGTGGTGATCACGCTGCGCTGCAGGAGCTGATCGATAAGTTGAATGCGGAGCGCGATGGCATCGTGCCGCTGATCGACGCCGCCGAAGGTCTGACTGAATTGGAACACCCGGGCGCCGGCGAACTGCCAATCCGCTTGTTCAATGCGCTGAAAGCGATTCACGAGGGTTTCGAAACCCTCACGGGTGAACGTGACAACTTGGCGGGTGAGGTTGAATCACTCCGCGCTGAAGTCGTACGTCTCAAGGCAGCAGCCGAGCCGGTCGACAATGCCGAGAAGATCGCGAACCTCAAAGCGCAACTCGACGCCGCCAACGTGACGTATCGGGCGAATGCCTCGGTAGAATCGCTGGAAAAGGCAGTTGCTGACTTGCAGCAGGCTTAACAATCCGGGTGCCCGGCAACGTGGCATCCGATCCAGAACAACACAGCGAGCTGATTCATGACACTCATCATCGAGGACGGTACTGGCAAGCCTGACGCCGAAAGCTACGCATCCGCCGAAGACCTGGCCATGTACGCCGTGAAGTTCGGCGTGACCATCCCGGCAGAAGTGCCAGCACAGGAAGCGCTGTTGCGCCGGGCTGCGCTGGCAATGGATGGCATGATTTGGAAAGGGCGAAAGTCCAACAGCGAACAGGCTCTGTCCTGGCCGCGCCGCGGTGTCGAGTTGGATTACGAGATCAAGCCCGACAACTACCTGCCAGCGCGGATCCAGTACGGCCAAATGGCGCTGGCTGCCGAGATCCACACCGACGACGTCGACCCGATCGAGAAACGCAAAGGCGCGGTAACGCTGGAGCGTGTCGAGGGCGCGGTAACTCGCGAGTACGCGACGATCCCGAACACCAGCGGCCGACTGTTGCCGGCGGCGCCGGACCGGCCAAGCGCTACGCAGTTTGCTGACTACCTACAGAAGCGCGGTCTGTTCGCCGTGCGCGCTTAGCTGAAACGGAGCCACCATGGCCTTCTATGACGAAATGGCCGTGATGGCTCTGGAGATGATCACAGAGTTCGGCCAGCCCGTGACCATCAGCAAGACGGTGCCGGGCGATTATGACCCGGAGACGGGCGGCGAATCGCCAGGCGCCACCATCGAGCAGACCGCGCAAGGCATCCTGCTCGACTTCACCGGTCAGGAATTCCAGAACAACAGCCTCATCAAGCAGGGCGACAAGAAACTGAAAATCGCCGCGCAGGGGCTGGATTGGGTACCGGACCTGCTGAACAAGGTGATCATTCAGGGGCGTACTTGGTCCATCGTGCCGCCGCTGAAAGAGGTGAATCCCGCCGGGACGTCAATCCTCTACGAACTGCAGGTGCGGTCATGAGCAGGGCTGGCGCCGGGCAGTCCGGCAGCTTCGCCCTGAGCCTGGCTGAATTCGCCGCACAGACCAGCGAAGCCATCGACGCGAGCGTGCGCGAGATCATCATCGAGCTGGGTAGCAGCCTGATCCGCATGTCTCCCGTGGGTAATCCCGAGATCTGGGCGGCGAACGTCGCTCACCGGCAGGCGAATACCAGGGCGGCCGACGACTACGACTTCAAGGTGGCCGTCCGGAACACGCTCATCAACCTGGACGAAGGCAATTTCACCAATGCCGGGAAGCTGAAGCGGGGCGTGAAGTACGCCAAACCTCTGACCAAGACTGAGCGCGACCAGAACTTCAACGTGAACGGCTTGGTCGCCGGCAAGGACTACGTCGGGGGCCGCTTCCGGGCGAACTGGCACCTGTCCATCGGCGTGGTTGAGAACGTCACCTTCGACGAGGTTGATCCGAGCGGCACCGAGACCATCGCGGCTTTGGTCGCCGCCATCAGCGATTTCACCGCCGGCCAGATGGTCTACCTCATCAACAACTTGCCCTACGCGATCCCGCTGGAGTTCGGCCATTCCAAACAGGCCCCGAGCGGCATGGTCCGGGTCACCGTGGCTCGCTTCCAGCAGATCGTGCAGGAGGCCATCAGGAACAATCAGGTATGAGTCACGCACGCGCTCGTCAGGCCATAGAGACGAAGCTGGCCGCATGGTCCGCTGCACGTCCAATACGAGTGGCCTACTTGAATCAGGCATTTACACCGGGCCCATCTGAAACCTATCTGCGGGCCTTCCAGCTACCAGCCAGTACCACCTGCCGTTATCTCGGCGGGGACGCCTACGAGTACACCGGCATCTATCAAATCAGCATCGTCTGTCCATCTGCCCAGGCCATGGCCATCGCAGAGACGCTTGTTGAAGAGCTGACACGGCTCTTTCGCGCAGACACGCCACTGGCCCGCAACGGGTTCGATGGCCTCATCACTGAGCCCGTAGATCAGGGGCCAACTATCACTGAGTCCGCGACCTATACGGTCCCGGCCAGCTTCACCTACGCAGGTGTCGCAGACCAACCGCCCGCTGGGGCATAACCTACCGCCGTCAGGCGGGCATTCAAGAGGAAACACACCATGGCCGCACGCTTTCCGCTGCCGAACGGCGCTGTGCTGGAGATCGCCAGCGTTATGGGATCCGCCGTCGCTTTCACCGCGCTGACCAATGCGAAACCGCCAGTCGCTGCTTCCGTAGAGCACAGCATCGAAAATGGCGACGTTTTGCTGATCAACTCCGGCTGGGCGCTGATCAATGACCGCGCAGTAAAGGCGTCCGGCGTTACCGCTGATGCATTTGCGCTGGCCGGTCTCAATACCACCAACACCGACAAGTTCACCGTCGGAGCAGGGGCCGGTTCCGTGATCCCGGTGTCCGGATGGACGCAAATCTCGAAAGTTACGTCCTTCACATCCTCCGGCGGTGAGCAGCAATACCAAACTGTCGGCTACCTGGAAGATGACGACGACAAGCAATTTCCAACCAACCGAAATCCGACCACGATCACCATCGTGGTGGAGGATCAGCCGACCGCTCAATACGTCGAGACTGTCGAAGGCTTCGATGACACCAAAGAGCTGGCCGTCGTGCGCATGAAGTTGCGCAATGGCGATCAAATCCTCTACCCAGGCTATGTGAGCATCACCCCCGATCCAACGATGGAGCGCAACAACGTAATGACGCGCACCATCAGCATCGGGCTTTCGGCTCGCTCGCTCCGCTATTTGGCCGGCGCATAAGGACTTCCCATGGCAAAGATCAGGATCGCCCAGAACCCTACGTTCAACGCTCTCGTCCACATACCCATCGTGGGGGGCGAGCCCGAGGCAATCGAGTTCACCTTCAAGTATCGCGATCGCCCGGCACTCGCCGCGTTGTTTGACGAGTGGAACTTGAAGGCGAAGGAAATGCGCGAGGGGTTCGGGGATGGCACCACATTGTCGGATGTCGTTGCTGCCGAAACCGAGTATCAAGTTCAGCAGGTCAAGGACCTGGTCGCTGGATGGGGCTTCGATGACAAGTTCGACGACAAGAGCATCCTTGCCCTTGTGAAGTCGTGTCAGGGGACCGCCGAAGCGGTAGTGAATGCCTATCAGAGCGCGTTCAATCAGGCCCGTTTGGGAAACTGAGGGAAGCAGCCGCGGCGTTGTACGAAAGCGGGCCCTCTGCTGAGCAGTTGGCCATCCTCGGGCTGACGGCTGCCGATATGTCGGGTGACGACGTAGAGGTCTGGCCATGCAACTGGCCAGCCTTCCTCCTGTTCAACCGAATGTCCACGCAGTGGCGGGTCGGCACCGGTGGCGCCATCGGCCTCGATTACAACTGCATTCGCGACGTAGCCGGCTTCCTCGGCATCAAGAAAAAGAAACTCGCTGAAATCTTTCCTGACCTGCAGGTGCTGGAAAGCGAAGCCCTGCGCGTCATGGCGGAGGAAAGGGAAAACAGCCCGTAATCACGGGCACTTATTCAAGGTGAGTCGATGAACATTGCAGAACTCGGCGTCAAGATCGACTCGGCCGATGCAATCGAGGCCAAAACGAGCCTTGATGAAATGGCGAAGGCCGGCGGCCGGGCCGAGCAGTCTGCCGTTTCGCTGATGAACGAAATGCAGGCGCTGGAGAAATCGCTTTCTACCAGTGCCAAGACCACGCAGGACCTTGCCAAGCAGCGCGATGCGCTGGCGAAGCTGACCAAAACCGGCGCCTATGGCGAGGCTGAGGCCGCGAAGATCTCGGCGCAGCTCGACAAGCAACAGGTCGCACTGGCCAAGTCGGCCATGGATGAGCAGAAGGCGCTGAACAGTCTGCTGGGCACCATTGACCCGGCCCGCGCCGCACTGGCGAAGCTGGATACCCAGGTCGAGCAACTGGGCAAGCATCTGGATGCCGGCCGGATCAGCCAGGACGAGTACAACACCGCCCTGAGTAAGATCGACAAGGATTACGACAAGCTCAACAAAACTACCACCGGTTTCGACAAGCTGCGCCTCGGTACACGCCAGGCACAGGAAAACGTCGTTCAGTTGGGGAATGCGCTGTCCTCGGGAGACTGGGGAAGTGGCGTACGTGCGGTTGCGCAATTGGGCGCCGGTGCAGGCGCGGGCGCAGCGGGACTGCTCGCCATTCTCGGCCCGCTCGCGCTTGCCACCGCCGCCGTAGGTGGTCTGGCGTATGCTTTCTACAAGGGGAGCGAGGAACAGGACAGCTACAACAAAGCGCTGATCCTGACCGGCAACTACGCCGGTGTGAGCGCCGGGCAATTGGGCGACATGGCCCGCCAGGTCAGCGCAACCGTTGGCACCACTGGCCAAGCCGCAGCCGTGCTCGCTCTGCTGGCCGACAACGGCAAGATCGCCGGCGAAAGCTTCACCGGAATCACCCAGGCTGCCGTGTCGATGCAGGAGGCGACTGGCAAGGCCGTAAGCGAGACCGTAGCCGAGTTCGCCAAGCTCGCCGACGACCCGGTCAAGGCATCCGCCGCGCTGAATGAGCAATACCACTACCTGACCGCGTCGGTTTACTTGCAGATCGCCGCGCTGGAGAAGCAGGGCGACCACGCCGGCGCCGTGAAACTGGCGACCGAGCAGTATGCCGACGCGATCAACGAGCGAACCCCGCGAATTCTGGAGAACCTGAGTTTCTGGGAGAGAGGCTACAACGCCGTTGCGCGCGCTGCGGACAACTTGAAGAACCTCGGCCGACCAGATATCAACGCAGATATCGAACAGGCGCGGCGTAATCTGGAGTCGGCCCAGTCTGGCAATGTTGGTCTGTTCCAGAACAAGCAGGAGATGATTGATCTCTACCAGAATCGTCTCAACATGCTGGAGGATCAGAAGGCAGCGGAAGCCGACATCGCCAAGTGGCAGGGAGAACAGGCAAAGGCCCAAGGCGACGCCGTTTCGTCGATGGCGAAGATCGACGTCCTGACCAAGTCGGCGTGGACGAACGAGCAGAAGCGCACCGAGGCGATCAAGGAGTATAAGCGGCAGCTCGAAGATATCCGCAAGGTCGCGCCCAACGACCCTCGCCTGAATCAGGCCGCGATCGACAAGAACCTGGCGAACATCAACGACCAATTCAAGGATCCGAAGGCTGCCGGAACTCAGGTCGATTTGACCGGCTTCAACAATGCCAAGAACAACCTGGCAGCCATCAGCGAAGAGTACAAAAACGCCCAGAAGGAACTAGACGCCGAGCAGAAGGCTGGGCTGGTCTCTCAAACCGACTATGCCCTGAAGCGCGAAGCGCTGATCGGCAACGAGCGCGACGAGGTGACTGCGGCCTACGAGGCGGAGATTGCCGCACTGGAAGCCGCGAAGGCGAAAAAAACCACTTCTGCTGCGCAAAGTATTCAGCTCGACCAGAAGATCGCCGATGCGCGAGCCGGGATGGTCAAGGCGCAGAAAGAGGCAGACAGCCAGCTTGAGGTTCTTGCCACGAACGAGACCGGTCGCCTTGCTCGACAAGAGCGGTCGATCACGACCTACGTTCAGGCACTGGCTCAACAGCAGCGAGCGCTGGAGCTGGCAGGACAGCGCGCCGTTCTCGGCGTAGGACAGGGCGATCGCCAGAACGCACTCAATAATGAGCTGAACAGCCAGCAAGATCGGTTCGCACAACAAGCGCTGGAACTCGCGAATCAGAAGTCAGATCCATCGCGGAATATGTCGGAGGAGGAGTTCGCCCGTAAGTCGCAGGCGCTCGCCGACGCGAACAAGGCGGCCACCGACCAAATCCGCCAGAACTACGCGGAAGTGGAGGCAGCGCAGGGTGATTGGACCAAAGGCGCGACATCGGCCTGGGCCAACTACCTGGACTCGGCGAGCAACATTGCCGGCCAAACAAAAACTCTGTTCGGCAACGCCTTCAACTCGATGGAAGACGCAGTCGTCAACTTCGCCATGACCGGGAAGCTGTCGTTTGCTGACTTCACCAAGTCGATCCTGGCGGATATGGCGCGGATCGCGACACGTCAAGCCAGCTCTGCGTTGCTGAGCAGCCTCGTCGGCGCTGCCACCAGTTACTTCACTGGCGGTGGTGGCGGTAATGGGCTGGCGGCTGGATCAGCAGGTGCGACGTCGTCGAACCTCGGGGCGTCCTCGGCGGGTTACTCCAGCAGCTATTTCCCGCAGGCGCTCGGTGGTGCCTGGTCGTCGGGCGTGCAGATGTTCGCCAACGGCGGCGCCTTCACCAACAGCATCGTCAGCACGCCGACCGCCTTCGGCATGGCCGGCGGCCGGGCGGGCGTCATGGGTGAGGCGGGGCCGGAGGCGATCATGCCGCTGACCCGGACTTCCAGCGGCAAGCTGGGTGTACTCGCGGCCGGCGGTGGCTCTGGGACTGCAATCAGCATCAGCGCACCGGTAACGGTGGTGACGCAGGATCGAGGCTCCGAAGGGATGCAGATCGACCAGCAGGCGCTGTCGAGAAATTTGCAATCGCAAATGCAGGCCGTTGCCGAAAAAGCCGTCGCTGATTCTTGGCGCGCGGGCGGTACCAGCTTCCGAAACGCAAATGGGAGGGCCTGATGGCCATCGAGAAATTCACCTGGCCAACCGAGCGCGGTGAGACACCCGACATCAATTATCGGGTGCGCACCTCGAAGTTTGGCAACGGCTACGCGCAGAACGTCGGCGACGGCCCGAACAACAAAGAGGACTCCTATCCGGTCACCTGCGTCGGCCAGAAGGCCAAGGTATTGCAGATTATGGCTTTCCTCGATCGGCACGCCGGGGCGAAGGCGTTTCTCTGGACAACGCCGCTCGGCGAGCTCGGGCTGTTCACCTGCAAAAATCCCGCTCCCACACCAATGGGCGGCGGGGTCTTCAAACTCACCGCCACATTCGAGCGGGCATTCCAACCATAAGGGGCAACCATGCCGCTGATCAGTGACATCCAGGTGCTTGAGCCTGGCAGCGAAGTGCTGCTCTTTGAATTGGACGGCACGGAATACGGCGCGGACGTTTTGCGCTTTCACGGGCATGCGATTCCGCACACGGCGGCCGAGTTGATCGCCGCCGGCGACGATGCCGACCAACTGCCGGCGAAAGCGATCTACTGGCAGGGGAACGAGTACGGCGCCTGGCCGATGCAGATCGACGGCATCGAGGCGAACGGCGACGGCACTGCCGTGCGGCCAACTTTATCGGTGGGCAACGTCAATGGGCGGATCACGGCGCTGTGCCTCGCATTCGAGGATCTGCTCGAGTTCAAGCTGACGATGCGCCACACGCTGGGCACCTACCTGGACGCGGCGAACTTCCCGGCCGGCAATCCGACGGCAGATCCGACCCAGGAGACGATCGAGGTCTGGTACATCGACCAGAAGACGAATGAGGACGGGGAAAACGTCAGTTGGGAGTTGGCCAGCCCGGGCGACGTCGGCAACGAGTCCATCGGCCGGCAGGCTACGACGCTTTGTCACTGGGCGCTGACGGGGGGATACAGAGGCCCAGACTGCCAGTACACAGGCCCCTATTTCGATATGGAAGGTAATCCCACGGACAACCCAGAAAAAGACCAGTGCAACGCACTACTTACCACTGGCTGCGAGTGTCGGTTCGGGGCAGGAAATCCTTTAAATTTTGGTGGGTTTCCTGCGGTGAGTTTGATCGCAAGGAGCTGATAGAATATGCCTGTGCGGCTAGGTTGATCCCCGAAAAGCCGGCCCCTAACCGGCCTGCCGTACTCCATCAGTTAGGGCTTCATGCTGTAGGGGTATGAAAATGGGTAGACCTGTTAGAGATCTCGCCGGCGAGAGGTTTGGGAGACTACTTGTAGTGGATCGCGACGCAAGCAGGCCCAGTAAGGCTGGAGCCTATTGGAATTGTGTTTGCGATTGCGGGAAACAAAGCTCCGTTCGATCCGGTCCCTTGGTAAATGGCCAGTCCACATCTTGCGGGTGCCTTTCAAAAGAGCTCACAAGAACAAGAAGTACCAAGCATGGTATGGAGGGTACGCCGTCTTATCAGCTTTGGGATGGAATGATTCGACGGTGCTCCAATAAAAAACATGCAGCTTATGAAAGCTACGGTGCTCGCGGAATCACAGTGTGTGAGCGGTGGCTAGAGTTCTCCAATTTCTATGAAGACATGGGTGTTCGTCCTGATGGCATGTCGTTAGATCGAATTGACAACAACAAGGGCTATTCGCCTGATAACTGCAGATGGGCTACTCATAAAGAGCAGTGCAGAAACACTCGGTCAAACCACTTAAAAACGCTTTTCTGTGAAACCAAAACGATTGCAGACTGGGCTGACCAGTTCAGTCTCTCGTACAACATCGTTTATTTACGTATTCGGATGGGCTGGCCTATAGAGAAGGCCGTTCTCACCCCTCCAACTCGATAACGACCAATTAAGGGCGCCACGGCGCCCTTTTTAGTGGGTGCGAATAATGCGAAAACACATCCTGTCCGCGATCCAGGCGCACGCGGCTGCCGAGTACCCGAAAGAGTGCTGCGGGCTGCTGCTGGCCGTGGGCCGCAAACAGCAGTACTACCCGTGCCGCAACGTCTCGACCGAACCGAATGAAGAGTTCCGAATCGACCCTGAGGAGTACGCCCAGGCCGAGGACGTCGGCGAGGTGATCGGTGTGGTGCATTCGCATCCAGACGCCACCAGCCGGCCTTCACCGCGCGATCTCGCCATGTGTGAGGCAACGGCCATGCCGTGGCACATCCTGAGCTGGCCGGAGGGCGATTTGCGCACCGTGATACCGTCCGGCGAGGTGCCGCTGCTGAAGCGGCCTTTCGTGCATGGCGCGTGGGACTGCTGGCAGGTCTGCGCGGACTGGTACAAGCGCGAATGGGGGCTTGAGTTCGAGGCTTTCAAACGCGCAGATGGCTGGTGGGAGAGCAAGGACAACACCAGCCTGTACGAGGCGAACTACGAGGCCGCCGGCTTCTACGGGGTCGACCAGCCGCAGCGCGGCGACATGGTCGTGATGGAGGTGGGCCGAACCGTTTACCCAAACCACGCCGGGATCTTCCTCGGCGCCGATCCGGCGTTGTCGGGTGAGGATGCTGCGACGTTCGGGCTGGGGCCCTTCCTGCTGCACCACCTGTACGGCAGGCCGTCAGAGGTCATTGTCTTCGGCGGGCCATGGCTCGACAGAACACGGCTGATTCTCAGGCACAACGGCGCACACCCAAGTAGGTGATGTGACGAGGGGCGTGTGGGCGAGTGATGCTAGAATGCTGGCTCCACTCGAGCGAAGGAATGTCCCGATGTTGAAATACAGCGATATCACCAAGCGATTCATCGAGTTCCGGCGCGAGCAGGATGATTATTGGGAGCATTTGCGGAAAGCGGCATATCAATTGCTGAAAGATCTACAGGTGTCTTTAGATCTTCCATCGCAGTCTTGGACAGATGAGAAAGGTACGCTGTTCAACTATGTGGATATCGGCTTGGTAAAAAACGGCGAGTTCAAGCGCGTGCATCCGATGGAGTTCGAGAACGACGAACTACGATACAAGTTTGCAATTCGGATCACACTTGAAGAAAGTCCGAATGACTTATCTAAGTCGTTTTTTACTCAGCAGGTGACTCTGTTCTCTAACAATGGAGTCATCGCTGTAGCGCTGCACACCTCAGATCACGAAACCGTGTTCAACGTGCCAACGGAGGTTGTAGATGGTCAGTTTGCGCAGGTTGCTGAAGCAATTAAGCAAAACTTGATGGGTAAATTGACGCTGAAAGTGTCTGGCTGACTCCCAGCAGCCCGGCCCAGTGCTGGGCTTTTTCAGTTCCGTCCGCCCCCGGTGATATCGTGCACCCTTTTCCAAAGGAGTGACCTGCATGAAATTGATTGTAGGAGTGTTGGTGGCAGCGCTGTTGGTGGGGTGCTCGTCGCCTGGAGATGTGAAGAAGAACGATCCGACCATTAGCGCGTCCACCAATAAATCAGCCAAGAAGTACGCTCTGTGCGTTTTCCCGAAGTGGCAGGATCAGCGCTCGACTTCGACCATGTCTGAGACGGAGAACGGCTACCGGCTGGTTGTTGCCACTGACATGATGACCGATGAGGTGCTTGAAGTTTCCAGCGCTGGAGCAGGCAGTAAAGTCGCACTGTACCAGAGGTTGCCGTGGTCAAAAATGTGGGGCCGTGCGGCACTTGAGGCCGCAGTTCGCGAGTGCCTGTAAACCGAGCAATTTATCAAAACCGCCAATTGGCGGTTTTTTTTCGTCAGGAGATAACCCATGGCGGCGGTAGCAATTTCTAAACCATCAATGACCACCATTCTCCTATCTGGCCCACTGGCAAGGCTATTCGGCCGCGTGCATTATCGAGAGCTTGGCAGTAAATCGGTTGGCGAAGCGTTCAAGGCATTGAAATGCACAATCGACGGGTTCGAAGGGGCGATCAAGGATTTGGATCGGCGCGGTATGCGATTCGCGATTTTCCGAAATCGGAAAAATGTGGGCGAAAAAGATTTTGCACTCGGGGGAGCTCAGGAAATTCGAATTGTTCCTGTGATTTCAGGAAGCAAGCGCGCAGGTGTACTTCAAACAATCATCGGCGTCGTGCTGATTGCTGCGTCATTTTTTGCTGGTGGCGCCGGTCCCTCTCTGTTCTCCGCTGGCTTGGCAATGACCGCCGGCGGCGTGATCCAAATGCTCAGCCCCCAAGCCTCGGGCCTCAAGCAGAGCGCATCCCCCGAAAACGCACCGTCCTACGCCTTCGGCAGCGCCAAAAACACCACAGCGAGCGGCAACCCGGTACCGATCTGCATCGGCGAGCGCCGGTGGGGCGGGATGATCATCTCGGCCTCGATCCTGGCTGAAGACAAAGTGTAAGCAGGACAGCAATACAACAACCGCCCGCGAGGCGGTTTTTTTATGCCTGGAGGAAAGCATGGGCGCAGCGCAACAGATCGATATCCACGGCGAGAAGGGCGGCAGCAGCAAGCCGAAATCGCCGGTCGAAGCCAGCGCTAGCCTGCGCTCGACCAACCTTGCGAAACTGCTGATCGCCGTGGGCGAGGGCGAGTTCGACAGCGTCCCGACCGATTACGACATCTACCTGGACAACACGCCGATCCGTGATGCCAGCGGCAACTACAACTTCCCGAACGTGAAGTGGGACTGGCGTCCGGGCTCAGTGGATCAGGCTTACATCCCGGGCATCCCGTCCGTAGAGAACGAGACGTCGCTGAACATTGAACTGCGCAGCGATGCGCCGTGGGTGCGCTCGATCAGCAATACCCAGTTGTCGGCGGTGCGCATGCGCCTGGCGTGGCCTGCGCTGCAACGGTCGGACGATGAAGGTAATGTCGGCGGTTATCGGATCGAGTATGCCATCGATGTTGCCACCGACGGCGGCGCCTATCAGCAGGTGCTGGTGGACGCCGTTGATGGCAAGACCACGACGCGCTACGAGCGCTCGCGCCGTATCGATTTGCCGGCTGCAACTACGGGCTGGCAGATCCGCGTGCGCCGCCTGACACCGAACCAGAACAGCAACAAGGTTGCCGACACCATGCTGGTGGCCGGCTATACCGAAGTTATCGACGCCAAGCTGCGCTATCCGAACACCGCGCTGCTCTACGTCGAGTTCGACGCCGAGCAGTTCACCAACATCCCGGCGGTGACCGTGAAGTGCAAGGCCCGTCGCTGGATGGTGCCGAGCAACTACGACCCGATTCTGCGCACCTACACCGGGACGTGGGACGGCAGCATGAAGTCGGCCTGGACCAACAACCCGGCGTGGATCACCTACGGCATTTGCACTGAAGACCGTTTCGGGCTCGGCAAGCGTATCAAGCCGTTCATGGTCGACAAGTGGGAGCTGTACCGCATTGCCCAGTATTGCGACCAGCTGGTGCCGAACGGCCTCGGCGGTCAGGAACCGCGCTTCCTCTGCGACATGAACCTGCAGGGCAAGGCTGACGCCTGGTCGCTGCTGCGCGATATCTCGGCGATTTACCGGGGCATGACGTATTGGGCGCAGGGCCAGTTGGTCATGCAAGCAGACATGCCGCGCGCGCAGGACTTCGACTACGTCTTAACCCGGGCCAACGTCATCGACGGCAAGTTTTCGTACGGCAGCGCCTCTGCGAAGACACGGTACACCCGGGCACTGGTCAGCTACGACAACCCGGCGAACAACTACGACACCGACGTCATTCCGTTTGCGGATCTGGATCTGCAGCGCCGCTATGGCGACCGGCCGACGGAGCTGAGCGCTATCGGCTGTACGCGCGCCTCCGAGGCCCAGCGCCGCGGCAAGTGGGCGATCTTGAGCAACAACCAAGACCGCACCGTGTCGTTCAAGACCGGCATGGAGGGCGTGATTCCGCTGCCGGGCCACATCATCCCGGTGGCGGATTCGTTGCTGGCCGGGCGGGAAGTCGGCGGGCGGATCTCGTCAGCGGCTGGCCGCGTGGTAACGCTCGATCGCGATACCCAAGCCAAGGCGGGTGATCGGTTGATCATCAACCTGCCGGGCGGCCGCGCAGAAGGGCGCACCGTGCAGAGCGTCAACGGCCGCGCGGTAACGGTGACTGTCGCTTACAGCGAGCCACCAGTCGCGCAACTGCAATGGGCGCTCGACGCTGACGACCTGGCAATCCCGCTGTACCGCGTTTTGCGCACCAAGCGCACGACCGAAGGTGACTTTGAAATCAGTGCGTTGCAGTTCGAACCGAGTAAGTTCGCGCACATCGACACCGGTGCACGCCTGGAAGAACGGCCGATCAGCGTGATCCCGATTACCGTTGTTCCAGCGCCGGCAAGCGTGTCCCTAACGTCGACATCGTCGGTGGTGCAGGGTTTGGCCGTGGCCACCATGACCATCAGTTGGCCTGCTGTGGACGGCGCCGTCGGCTATGACGTGGAATGGCGCAAGGACAGCGGCAACTGGATCAAGCTGCAACGCACCGGGATGACCAACGTGGACGTGGTCGGTATTTATGCCGGCGCCTACGTGGCCCGGGTCCGTGCGGTAAGTGCGTTCGACATCACGTCACAGTGGCGCAACTCGATCCTGACCAACCTCAGCGGAAAGCAGGGGTTGCCGCCAGCACTGTCGTACTTGACGGCCACGCCGCTGCTGTTCGGCATCTACCTGAAGTGGGGATTCCCTGCTGGCGCCGAGGATAGCCAACGGACTGAAATCTGGTATGGGCCGACGACCAGCCTCGATGCCGCCACGAAGCTGACAGACCTGGCTTATCCGCAGAGTGACTTCTCCATGCTCGGCCTGCGCGCTGGCGTAACGTTCTACTTCTGGGGGCGGATCGTCGACAAGATCGGCAACATCGGGCCGTGGTACCCGATTGGCATGGGTGTGCAGGGGCAGTCCAGCGCGAACGCTGGCGACATTCTTGAAATGATCGCCGGAGAGATTGGCCGCACGGAACTTGGCCAGGACATCCTCGACGAGATCGACAAGATTCCGGGGCTTCAAGAGCAGATCGACAATATCGCCGATGCGCTCGAGTACGACCCTGCGTCAACCTATCTGAAAGGCGACACCGTTCGAGTGGGACGGCGCTTGTACCAGGCTGCGCAGGCAGTTCCAGTCAACACGTCACCGCCGAACCCGACGTACTGGGATGACATCGGGCAGGTCTTGGAGGAGGCCAATGCGCTGGCGGCACAGGTCTCGAAAAACACGCTGGATATCGTGCATCAGGGAGACCAGCTGATCGCGCAAGCGTCAAAGCTTGATGGCGTCTACGTGCAGGTAAATCCCGCACTGGCGGGGGACACTGAAGGGTTTGCTGGCTCTGACCAAGTTTATGTCGGGGTGTGGTCGGAGCAGTCGGCTCGCATTGAGGACGGTGTCGCCACTGCCAAGCGGATCGATACCGTACAGGCGGACGTGAACAAGAACAGCGCCACAGTGCAGACGGTCAGCCAAGCTGTGGCCACGCTTGACGGCAAGGCCTCAACGATGTGGTCGGTGAAGATGCAGGTCACCGCCGGCGGGCAATACGTCGCCGCCGGCATCGGTCTTGGGATTGAAAACACCGGCGCCGGCCTGCAGAGCCAGTTTCTGGTCAGCGCTGATCGCTTCGCCATCGTCAACTCGATTGCAGGCGGAGCTACGTCGGTGCCGTTCGCGGTGCAGGGTGGTCAGGTGTTTCTCAATTCGGCTTTCATCCTGGACGGCACCATCACCAACGCAAAAATCGGCAGTTACATCAGCTCAACCAACTACATCCCCGGCCAGCAAGGCTGGATTCTCAACAAAGACGGAACGCTGGAGATCAACGGCATCGTGCCAGGGCAGGGACGACTGGTGATCAACTCGCTGAACGTCTCCGTCTACGACGCCAACAATGTGCTGCGTGTTCGTCTCGGCTATTTGGGGTAATCAATGGCTTTATTTGGACTACGCGTCTTTGACGGCAATGGTCAGCTTGCCATGGACACCAATAGCTTTACCTACCAGGTGATTTGGCAGGGGGTGATCGATTTCAGTGGGGCTGTTCCCAGCTACACGCTGAACATTCCGGGCTTCAACCCGGCCAACTGCGTATTCATGATCATCCCGACGAGGGCACAGGACGTGCAGGCATCAGAAACGGATGGGTTGGGAAACAGCAAGTCGTATCCCTACGTGACCACTTCAGTTGGACAGGTTGTTGTGAGCAACAAAAACCCATCAGCCAGTGCTTCGACGACTGCGACGCGAATTGTCGCGAAAGGCTACGCAATCAGGTACGGGACATGACTTTTGGCTTTCAGAGCATCAACGACAACTCGTTTGTTCAGATCGATTCCGAGTCTCCCAGACTCTGCGTCCTGACAAAGGGAAGTTATTCCGGAACCACCAATGCTTCCGGTGTATTTGCCAGGGCTGTCACGAGCCAGGATCCACCGATTGTTTTCATTCGACCGGATCAGACTGGTTCCATTCAGGTGCCGATCTCGGTGTGGTTTACCGGTGGCCCTGGTAACTGGACGGGTTTTACGATGAAAGCGTCCAATGTCGACGGCACGCTCAGTGGTCAATATTTCGTGGCGGCATGGTCTTCCATGGGCACGGCGTCTTACGGCATGCGACTGTGGGATCAAAATGGCGGACTTGTCTACGACAGCGGCGCGCCGGCAGTGGTTGTAACCTTTGCCGCCGGCAACTGGTCGTACCTCGGTGAGGAGGTGCTGGTCGTGGGACGTCGGTACATCTGGGGCATCAGCAAGGCTCTGGGTGTTGGCGAGTACGTTTCCATCAACCCGTTTTCGATGAATTGTCACAACAACGCTACCGGTGGCGGCTGCGCGATCGGCGTCGACTATTCAGGCGGCCGAATCATGATGTACAGCCTTGCGACAACAGCCTGGACTGACCAGGGACATCGCCCATTTCTTTGCGCCAAGCTGGTGGCTTAAACCGCGGCGCTCCAAACAAACGGAAAAATTTCATGGCAAAGCAGACGATCAATCTCGGCACTGCTCCTACCGGCGTGGGCGGTGATACGCCCCGTAGTGCGTTTACCAAAACCCAGAGCAACTTCGACGAGCTATATGCCGCCGACACCGCGAACTACAAGCGCGCGAACATCTTGGGCGCTGTTTCGCAGGCAAGCGGAGTGCCGACTGGAGCGATAATCGAACGGAGCAGTAACGCTAATGGGGAGTTCGTGAAATTCGCGGACGGGACCCTGATATGCACCAGGTTTGTGTCTGGAAACATGGCGCTAACCTCGCCCTACGGTTCGGGCTTCTACAACCCGGTTCCATTGCCTTGGACTTTTCCCGCTGCTTTCGTGGGTACTGTCCCGGCAGTGTCAGCTACGTGCAATATCTCGACGCGCATCATATTGATGTCACTGTCTCCCGGGGAAACTTTGACCTCCTGCAGCTTCTACCTGCTCGACATGCAAGGCTCTGTTTCGGCAAATGCCAATCTCCGCTACTTGGCCGTAGGAAGGTGGTTTTGATGAAAATTATTCTGAGTCCGCAACGCCGTGATGACACGCTTACCTTGGAGCGCGCTGGAACTGTGCTGACAATCAATGGTGAGGACTTCGACTTTTCGTCGATGAATGACGGAGACACGCTTCCGAAAGGCGCTATCGATTGCGAATGGTTCGCCGGTGATATCGAGAAAGTCGACGGCGACCTGGTGGTCACACTGTTTTTGCCAAATCCGGTGAACTACAGCCAGGAGCAGGCGTTCCCGGTGCCCCTCGTCAATATCCCTGATGGACCGGTTCTGCTACCGCAGCCATTGCCTGAACCTTTGGTGCCGGTCACTCTCGATCAAGTGGGCGAGGAGCCGCAAGCATGAATATCGACTGGTCTCGCCTGATTACAAAGGCCATGAAAGAACAAGTCGCGGCTGATCAAGCCTTGGCTATGGTGGTGGCAGAAATCGACCGCCGCCGCGTCATTGCTGACAAGGCAATCGCCCCGCTGCAGGATGCAGTAGACATCGACGATGCCACCGACGCCGACGTCGTACTGCTGAAAGCGTGGAAGAAATACCGCGTTGCGCTGAATCGTCTCCCTGACGAACCCGGCTACCCGAGCAACATCAGCTGGCCCGTCACCCCGCACTGATTGTCGTGACATCCGCAGCCCGCCATCGAGCGGGTATTTTTTTGCCTGGAGAAAACTGATGCCTGTAACCGAGAAAGACCGCGACATCCTCGCCCGCACGCTGTGGGGCGAAGCCCGCGGCGAGGGAACTGCCGGCCAGATCGCCGTGGCGTGGACGATCCGCAACCGTGTATTCGATGGCAAGACCAATTCGTGGTGGGGCGAGGGCTATGCCGGGGTCTGCCAGAAGCCGTACCAGTTCAGCTGCTGGAACAAGACCGATCCGAACTATCAGTTTCTGATCGGCGTGAAGGAAATCCCGTTCCGCGAGCTGGCGCAATGCCGAATCGCTGCTGACCAGGTGATCGACGGCAAGGTGCCGGATCCAACTGGCGGCGCCACGCACTACTACGCCACCAGCATCAAGGCGCCGGCCTGGGCGGCGAAGGCCAAACAAACGCTCAAGTTGGGCGGCCACGTCTTCTTCAAGGATGTGCCGTGATGGTCGTTCCGTGGAAAGAGGTGGGCGCGATGGCACTGGTGCTGATCGGCGCCGGCACTGCCTGGCAGTTTCAGGACTGGCGCTACGGGGAGCAACTGGCGGAGCAGGCGCGGCTGCACGCCGAAACCCTCAATCAAATGACCCAAGCCACCGCCACCGCGCAGCAGGTCGAGCAGGACAAGCGTCTGGCGCTCGAGCAGCGGCTGGCGGCCAGCGAACAAACCCACTTCGAGAAAATGACCGATGCTCAAAAGAACCAAGATCGCCTGCGCGATCGCCTTGCCACTTCTGATTTGCGGCTGTCAGTCCTCCTCGACACAGCCGACGCTGCCAAAGGCTGTGGGGTGCCAGCCACCGCCGGCGCCGGCCGCGTGGATCATGCAGCCGTACGAGCCCGACTTGACCCGGCGCATGCTCAACGAATTATCGCCATCACCGACACCGGCGACCGCGGACTAATCGCGCTACAGGCATGTCAGGCCTACGTCCGTGCGCTGATTGGTGGCTCGGCGCTATCGTTGCGAGGTGAGCACCGATAAACCATCATTTATGTTCGATCTGGATGATGCGGGCACATGGACAAGCAACTGGCTGGCTACTCAATTGTGATGACGATTATCTGGGTTTCAGTCGTTCTTGCTGTCATGTATTGGATGTCGTAGTGAAGGTAATAGGTGACTGACATGGAAGGCGTGGTACTGAGCGAGAAGCAGAAACGAGAGGCGGATCGGTTGCTGGCGCAAATCGTTCGTGCTGATTCGATGATCATCGCTGTGAAGGCGGGAGCACGGGCGGATGGCTTCGTGCTTGGACTGGAAACCGGCGGGGCTTTGCGCGCCGGCGATGCTGAAAGGCTGTACATCATTTTCGAAGCCGCTTTGGTGGAGCGCCTGAAAACGCTGACGCACAGCTGATCAATCGATGGGTTTTATCAGATCCGGGCCCTGATTCCGGACATTCCCCACGGCCCGATCAACCTTGAACCACTCGAAAACCTCTGTCGGTTCGCCCTGATGCAGCACCATCTGTTCGGCGCGTTCTTTAGGCGTGGCCGGATCCAACCATTCCCGTGCGAGTTCAGGCGATAACGCCACCGGCCGCCGGTCGTGGATATCTACCATTCCCCCGGCGCTGTCGGCTGTAATGATCACAAAGCCGTCGTGCTCGCCCGGGTCGTGCTCTTCGTTCGGATATTGGCCGATGGTGGCACACAGGATTGGTGACTGGTCCCGGTGCCTGATCAGATAGGGCTGCTTCTTCGGCCCGCCTTCGTCGACCCACTCGAACCAGTTGTTTATCGCGATGATCGCCCGGTGTGGCCAGATTGCGCGGAAGAACGGGCCGTGGGCGACTTTCTCCACTCGAGCATTGATCGGCGCGGCGCGATCCTTCGCCCAGTGTGGGCGCCATCCCCAACGAACCATGTCGGCGTGCAGGAATTGACCTTCCTGGTGGAAGAGGGCGAGTTGAGCGGTCGGCGCGGCGTTGTAGCGATCGAAAGTCTGCTCACCGGTCGAGTTGATCAGGGCGTTCGGCATGCTCAGCGCCGCCACGAAGTCATGAATGCCGCTGTACTGGGATAGTCGTCCGCACATTGCCCGCTCCTCGCATTGTTACTTCAGCGTAGACCCACTGGCGCCGGCTTCGTCACAAAACCTTTTCCGGCGCATGCCGGGCAGTCATCACGCGCACCAAAGCTATCGAGGCAGGCAGGGCAAATGCAGAACGCGGCCGATTCAATGTGAGGGCGCACCTTTTCAAAGAAGCGCAGATCTCGATCCTCTTGGGCAATCTGAGCCGCATCAACCAGCGCTCGGTACGCGTCTGGGTCGTCAATAGGGTTGTGGCAAACGCCGCGGATCATCCGTTGCGTCTCGATCAATTGGTACCGTCGCCCGTACATCTCCAAATTCAGCCCCGTGATCGTGCCTACATTCCGGGAAAGTCCCAGATTCAGGTGTATTCCCTCTGGGCCAGAGTAAACCTTGCCGTCATAGGAAGACGAGGAGATGCCAGGCTCGGTGTTTGAGAAGTTAAAGATCGAGCGGCTGATCGTGCCCAGCAATTTCCCATTGTCGACCTGCACGACGTCATAGGTCGATGCTCCGCGGTAATGTCCTGGCGAGTTCTGCAGCTCCTCTACGGCGTGCCAATAGGCAGCGTCCGCCATCTCGTTCATGTCGAACTGCTCAATCTGGTCGATCAGACCCTCTTTATGCAGTGCCGCAGCCAACTCATGAAGAGTTTCCCGATGTCCCTCGGGGTTTTGTATGCGGAAGTCCTGGTCGTCGAGAGTCGCGCGCCATCGCTGGAGCCGGAGGGATTTGGCTTGGTCGAAATTCATGGAAGGAGATTCGCTGCACAGGAACTGTATGCATGTACAGTAATCGAGGAGCGCTATGTGAGCGAGGGGAAGGCGACGAGCTGTAAAAAGCGCTGGGTGCCTTGATCAAAAAAAGTTGTACATATAGATTAATTTTGTACGGCTTTTTTTGGGCAAAAAACATGACACCGCTGGATAGGCTTTTGAATTGGCATGCAGAATGGTCGATTTCGAATGCAACCATAAGGTGCAAGCGCTGTGGCGCTTCTCAGCAAGAAAATGCTAAATCGGAGCGATTTGAGCATTCTTCGACCTGCACTCTTTACGGCTCAAGCATCAGTCCTTGGCAAGCGCTTTACGAAGTGACATCGGCCTTTCACCGGGTTGAGCCGGTCAATCAGGAGCCATCAAGACCGCCAGGCTCATCTTGATAAATTCCTCATTCTTGTCGATTGTCCAGAGTGCGCCACGCACGTTCTCGGCTACTTCTGCCGATCCGCGCTGTTCGACCCAGTTGGACAGCTCCATGATGGCGGCTTCGAGGGCGAGCTGGTTTTCGTTGATCTTGAAGAGCAGGGAAGGGAGCAGGTCGGAGTTGGGCATTTTGGTTTCCTTGGCAGCCAAGGAATCAGCGTAGCACCGTGTTACATGAAGAGTGTTTTAACGATTGGCAGGACGCCGGAGAGGGGGGAAATCGGTCGGAGTTATGGAACGCGTCCACAAAAGTTATGGAACACATACCGAAAGGCAGAAATTTTCGTAAGCGCCAGAAACGACAAAGCCCTGAATAATCAGGGCTTTGTCGTACATAAGATGGCGGAGGCGATGGGATTCGAACTCATGGACCTGTTACAGTCGACGGTTTTCAAGACCGTTGCCTTAAACCACTCGGCCACACCTCCGTTTGCGTTGCGGGCGCCATAATACCTGAATGAAACACACTGTCAAACTCTGTGCATGGCTTGTTACAGAGCGTCTGTTATGATCTTTGCCACTGAACGTTTAAAACCAACAGGAGTGTCGCCATGCGCGAACCGGATTACG
>Ga0157372_10000260_pt1 | contig 58486 bp, 40 predicted proteins | sample C55metaG_FD_115307 | JGI IMG/M metagenome (GOLD analysis project Ga0157372, IMG submission 115307) | Corn rhizosphere microbial communities from Kellogg Biological Station, Michigan, USA - C5-5 metaG | ecosystem: Host-associated > Plants > Roots > Rhizosphere > Soil | place: USA: Michigan... | reverse complement strand
GAAGGTTTGCTGGTGGCGTTCCTCAATATCGACGAAGTGATTGAGATCATCCGTACCGAGGACGAGCCGAAGCCGGCGCTGATGTCGCGCTTTGGCATCAGCGAAACCCAGGCCGAAGCGATCCTCGAACTGAAGCTGCGCCATCTCGCCAAACTGGAAGAGATGAAGATCCGCGGCGAGCAGAACGAGCTGGAAAAAGAGCGCGATCAGCTGCAGGCGATTCTGGCGTCCGAGCGCAAGATGAATACCCTGCTGAAAAAAGAGCTGCAGGCCGATGCCACCGCTTTCGGCGACGATCGCCGCTCACCGCTGCACGAGCGCGAAGAGGCCAAAGCGATGAGCGAGCACGATATGTTGCCGTCAGAGCCGGTGACGATTGTGCTGTCGCAGATGGGCTGGGTGCGCAGCGCCAAAGGGCATGACATTGACGCGCAGGGGCTGAGCTACAAAGCGGGCGACAGCTGGAAAGCGTCGGCGAAGGGCAAGAGCAACCAGCCGGTGGTATTTATCGATACCACCGGGCGCAGCTATGCCGTCGACCCGATTTCGCTGCCGTCGGCGCGCGGGCAGGGTGAGCCGATCACTGGCAAGCTGACGCTGCCGCCGGGCGCGACGGTTGAGCATATGATGATGAGCAATGAAGATCAGAAGCTGCTGATGGCCTCCGATGCCGGTTACGGTTTCGTCTGTACCTTCAATGACTTAATTGCTCGTAACCGTGCCGGTAAAGCGCTGATCAACCTGCCGGAGAACGCGCGTGTAATGGCACCGATTGCCATCGAGCACGACGACGATATGCTGCTGGCGATCACCGCCGCCGGCCGCATGCTGATGTTCCCGGTCAGCGATCTGCCGCAGCTCTCGAAAGGCAAAGGCAACAAAATCATCGGCATTCCTTCCGCTGAAGCGGCGAAAGGCAGCGACGCGCTGGCGCACCTCTACCTGTTGCCTCCGCAGAGTACGCTGACGCTCCACGTCGGCAAACGCAAGATCAAACTGCGTCCGGAAGAGCTGCAAAAAGTGCATGGCGAGCGCGGACGTCGCGGTACGCTGATGCGCGGTTTGCAGAAGATTGACCGCATAGAGATCGACTCGCCGACCCGTCCGGGCGCGGGCGATAGCGAAGAGTAATCTTCATCATCCTCTCCCCGCCGCGCGCGGGGAGATATTTCTTAGAAATTTCCCGTAAAGACGTTGTTTATTCGCAGATTGCGATTAACAATACGTTCTTTTTAAAGGCCGCATAACACAAGCCCGGACCGCATGGCGGTCAGCGAGGCGCAGCCAGCATCAGCGGATTTACGCTGGCGTGTATATAATGCTCAGGGTATGGGCTTCAGAGGTCGCTATGTTATTTATTTTTCGTGTCATCATCATCGTTATCTACTCCATTCTTGTCTCGATATTCGGCTCGATTTACTGCCTGTTCAGTCCAAGAAACCCAAAACATGTTGCCACCTTCGGCCATCTTTTTGGTCGCCTTGCGCCAGTGTGCGGGCTGAAAGTGGAAAGACGCCTGCCGCCGGGCGCGGATAAGTTCGGCAACGCAATCTATATTGCTAACCATCAGAACAACTACGATATGGTCACCGCCTCCAGCATCGTGCTGCCGCCGACGGTTACCGTGGGTAAAAAGAGCCTGCTGTGGATCCCGTTTTTTGGTCAACTCTACTGGCTGACCGGCAACCTGCTGATTGACCGCGATAACCGCGCCAAAGCGCACGGCACCATCGCGCAGGTGGTGAAGCAGATCCAGAAACGTAACATCTCGGTCTGGATGTTCCCGGAAGGGACGCGCAGCCGTGGTCGCGGCCTGCTGCCATTTAAAACCGGTGCGTTCCACGCCGCGATTGCAGCCGGTGTGCCGATTATTCCGGTCTGCGTCTCCACCACCTCGAATAAAGTGAATCTCAACCGCCTGAAGAATGGGCTGGTGATTGTTGAAATGCTGCCGCCGGTGGATGTGACGCAGTTCGGTAAAGATCAGGTTCGCCAGTTAGCGACCCACTGCCGCGAACTGATGGCGGCAAAAATCGAAGAGCTCGATAAAGAAGTGGCAGAACGCGAAGCCGCCGGTCGGGTATAAACGTCAGTTGTGAGCAAACCCGGAGGCACCCAGCCTCTGGCGTATTAAGTCAGTGTTACTCGGAGCAAATATGTCACTCAGTCGGCGTCAGTTTCTTCAGGCTTCCGGCCTTGCGCTATGTACCAGCGCAGTGCCGCTGAGGGCGAATGCTGCCGGGCAGCAACCGCCGCTGCCCGTTCCGCCGCTGCTGGAATCGCGGCGCGGACAGCCGCTTTTTATGACGCTCCAGCGCGCGCACTGGTCCTTTGTTAAAGGCACCCGCGCGCCGGTTTCCGGCATCAACGGTCGCTATCTCGGGCCGACCATCCGCGTGTGGAATGGCGATGACGTAAAGCTGATTTACAGCAACCGGCTGACGGAAAGCGTGGCGATGACCGTGAGCGGCCTGCAGGTGCCAGGCCCGCTGATGGGCGGCGCCGCGCGCATGATGAGCGCCAGCAATGACTGGGCACCGGTGCTGCCAATTCGCCAGAGCGCCGCGACATTGTGGTATCACGCCAACACGCCGAACCGCACCGCTGAGCAGGTCTATAGCGGCCTGGCAGGGATGTGGCTGGTGGAAGATGAGATCAGCAAAGCGCTGCCGATCCCCAATCACTACGGCGTGGATGACTTTCCGATCATCATTCAGGATAAGCGGCTGGATAACTTCGGTACGCCGGAGTACAGCGAGCCGGGCAGCGGTGGGTTTGTCGGCGATACGCTGATGGTCAACGGCGCGCAAAGCCCCTTTGTCGAAGTCTCCCGCGGCTGGGTGCGCCTGCGTCTGCTCAATGCCTCCAACTCCCGGCGCTATCTGCTACAGATGAGTGACGGCCGCGCCCTGCATGTTATCGCCGGCGATCAGGGCTTTCTGCCTGCGCCGGTGTCGGTCAAACAGCTGTCGCTGGCACCCGGTGAGCGGCGCGAAGTGCTGGTCGATATGACCAACGGTGATGAAGTTTCGATTACCTGCGGCGAAGCGGCGGGGATCATGGATCGGCTGCGCGGCCTGTTTGAGCCGTCGAGCATTCTTATCTCCACGCTGGTACTGACGTTGCGTCCTACCGGTCTGCTGCCGCTGGTGACGGATACCCTGCCGATGCGTCTGCTGCCTGCGGATCTGATGGCCGGTTCGCCGTCGCGCAGCCGGGACATGACGCTTGGCAGCGATCCGGGTATCAATGGCCAGTTGTGGGATCCACAGCGCATCGATGTGACCGCCCAGCAGGGCACCTGGGAGCGCTGGACGGTGCGCGCAGAGATGCCGCAGTCGTTCCATATTGAAGGCGCAATGTTTATGCTGCGCAGCGTCAACGGCGCACTGCCGTTCCCGGAAGATCGCGGCTGGAAAGACACCGTCTGGATCGACGGCCAGGTGGAGCTGCTGGTGTGGTTTGGCCAACCTTCGTGGCCGCACTTCCCGTTCCAGTTCCAGAGCCAGACGCTGGAGATGGCCGATCGCGGCTCAGTCGGCCAGCTGCTGGTCAACCCCGCGCCGTAATTTCCTCCAACCCGGCGGCGCTCTGCCTGCCGGGTGCTGAAAAAACCTCCTTCTATTCCCCTACAAAGAGGGCGTATAATCGCCGCCCTTTGACTCCCTTTTTACCTTTTCTGGAAGCACGATGAGCGCACTCTCCCTGATCCAGCCGGATCGCGATCTTTTCTCCTGGCCGCAGTACTGGGCGGCCTGCTTCGGCCCCGCGCCTTTTCTGCCGATGTCGCGCGAAGAGATGGATGAACTCGGCTGGGACAGCTGCGACATCATCCTCGTCACCGGCGACGCCTATGTCGATCACCCGAGCTTTGGCATGGCAATCTGCGGAAGAATGCTGGAAGCGCAGGGCTTTCGCGTCGGTATCATCGCCCAGCCGGACTGGAGCAGCAAAACGGACTTTATGCGCCTCGGCAAACCGAACCTCTTTTTCGGCGTCACCGCCGGCAATATGGATTCGATGATCAACCGCTACACCGCCGATCGTAAGTTGCGCCACGACGATGCTTATACGCCGGGTAACGTGGCCGGCAAGCGCCCGGATCGCGCGACGCTGGTTTATACCCAGCGCTGCAAAGAGGCGTGGAGAGAGGTGCCGGTGATCCTCGGCGGGATCGAGGCCAGCCTGCGCCGCACCGCCCATTATGATTACTGGTCTGATACCGTGCGCCGCTCGGTGTTGGTCGATTCGAAGGCGGATATGCTGATGTTCGGCAACGGCGAGCGCCCGCTGGTGGAAGTCGCGCACCGCCTTGCCGCCGGTGAGCCGATTGGCCAGATCCGCGATGTGCGCAATACGGCGATTATGGTCAAAGAGGCGCTGCCAGGCTGGAGCGGGGTGGATTCCACCCGCCTCGACACGCCGGGGAAGATCGATCCGATCCCCCATCCGTACGGCGAAGATCTGCCCTGTGCCGATAATAAACCCGTTGAGCCGCAGGCCGCGAAACGCGTGATCGTGCAGCCGCCGCGCCCGAAGCCGTGGGAAAAGACCTACGTGCTGCTCCCCTCTTACGAGAAGGTGAAAGCGGACAAAGTGCTCTATGCCCATGCGTCGCGCATTCTGCACCACGAAACTAACCCCGGCTGTGCCCGCGCGCTGCTGCAAAAGCATGGCGATCGCTATATCTGGATCAACCCGCCGGCCATTCCGCTCTCCACCGAGGAGATGGACAGCGTCTTTGCGCTGCCTTACCAGCGCGTGCCGCACCCGGCCTATGGCGAGAGCCGCATTCCGGCCTACGACATGATCCGCTTCTCGATTAACATTATGCGCGGCTGTTTTGGCGGCTGCTCCTTCTGCTCCATCACCGAGCATGAAGGGCGCATTATTCAGAGCCGCTCCGAGGATTCGATCATCAATGAGATCGAAGCGATTCGCGACACGGTGCCCGGTTTTACCGGGGTGATCTCCGATCTGGGCGGGCCAACGGCCAATATGTATATGCTGCGCTGTACCTCGCCGCGCGCCGAGCAGACCTGTCGACGCCTCTCCTGTGTCTATCCGGAGATCTGCCCGCATATGGACACCAACCATCAGCCGACCATCGATCTCTACCGGCGCGCCCGCGATCTGCGCGGCATCAAGAAGATCCTGATCGCCTCCGGCGTGCGGTACGATCTGGCGGTGGAAGATCCGCGCTATGTCAAAGAGCTGGCGACGCACCACGTTGGCGGCTATCTGAAGATAGCGCCGGAACATACTGAAGCGGGGCCGCTGTCGAAGATGATGAAGCCGGGCATGGGCAGCTATGACCGCTTTAAGCAGCTTTTCGACACCTACTCGAAGCAGGCGGGCAAAGAGCAGTATCTGATCCCCTACTTTATCTCTGCGCACCCCGGCACGCGTGATGAGGATATGGTGAACCTGGCGCTGTGGCTGAAGCGCCACCGATTCCGTCTCGACCAGGTGCAGAACTTCTACCCGTCGCCGCTGGCCAACTCGACAACGATGTATTACACCGGCAAAAACCCGCTGTCGAAGATCGATTACAAGAGTGAAGAGGTGGTGGTGCCGAGAGGGGAGAAGCAGCGCCGCCTGCATAAAGCGCTGCTGCGCTACCACGATCCGGCCAACTGGCCGCTGCTGCGCCAGGCGCTTGAGGCGATGGGGAAAAAGCATCTGATTGGTTCCCGCCGCGAGTGCCTGGTGCCGGCGCCAACGATGGAGGAGATGCGCGAAGCGCGTCGCCAGAGCCGCAGCGCGCGACCGGCATTAACCAAACATACGCCGATTGCGCACCAGAGAAAAAAAGCGACGCGCTAAGGTGATTTGTAGGCCGGATTACCTTGTAGGCCGGATAAGCGCCAGCGCCATCCGGCAAGGCATGGCGCTGGCATTATGCCGGATGGCGGCTTCGCCTTATCCGGCCTACGTTTAAGTCCGGCCTATACGCTTTAACCGCCGAACTGATCCGGGTCCGGACCCAGGCGTTTGCCCTCATCCAGTTTGGCAATTTCGCTCAGTTCATCTTTATCGAGGCGGAAATCCCAGACGTCGAAGTTCTCAACGATGCGCGCAGGGGTGACCGATTTCGGGATCACCACCAGACCGCTGTCGAGATGCCAGCGAATAACGATCTGCGCCGGGGTTTTGCCATATTTATCCGCCAGATCGCGAATGATCTTCTGATCGAAAACACCTTCACCACCCTGTGCCAGCGGGCTCCAGGACTCAGTCTGGATCTTGTGCGTCGCGTTCCAGGCATGCAGCTGGCGCTGTTGCAGCAGCGGATGGAGTTCAATCTGGTTAATCACCGGAATGACGCTGGTTTCATCAATAAGCTTTTGCAGATGGTGGGTCTGGAAGTTACAGACGCCGATACTCTTAATCAGCCCCTGCTGTTGCAGCTCGATCATCCCTTTCCAGGCCTCGACATAGTGATCGATTGCCGGAACCGGCCAGTGCATCAGATAGAGATCGACATAGTCGAGTTGAAGCTTCTCCAGGCTCTCTTTAAAGGCCTCGGCCGGGCGTTTCTGATCGTCATTCCACAGCTTGGTGGTGATGAACAGCTCTTCACGCGGCACGCCCGCGCTGGCTAAGGCTTTACCAACACCCTCTTCGTTCTTGTAAGCCGCAGCGGTATCGATAGAGCGATAACCCACTTCCAGAGCTTTATGGATGGCGGTAACCACTTCCTCGTTGCTCGCTTTCCACACGCCAAGACCCAGTTGCGGCATCAGATTGCCGTCAGCGAGTTTAATCACCGTTGGATGTGTCATGCATTTCTCCTTTCGCTAGGCTTACCGGGACAGGCCCGGTAAGCTGGTTTGCATTAAGTGTGGTCGAAAAACCCAAAAACGAAAGCCGGGGTGGAGAAGCGCTTAGCGCGCGGCTTCGTAGATGCGGCGGCTCACATCCAGCGTAATATCCTGATGCTCGCCCAGCGCCGTCATGCCGTGCTCTTCCAGTTTAGCCAACAGCGCCGGAATGGAGCTGCCATCGAGGCCGTAGCCGGAAAGACGCGTCGGCACGCCCATACGCTCGAAGAAGTCGCGCGTGGCGGTAATTGCCGCGTCAATACGCTCATCGTCGCTGCCTTCGGTGATATTCCACACGCGTGCGGCGTATTGCAGCAGTTTTTCGCGTTTGGTGTCGCGCTTCTCATTCCACAGCGCAGGCAGTACGACTGCCAGCGTTTGTGCGTGGTCCAGCCCGTGCATCGCCGTCAACTCATGGCCCAGCATATGGGTTGCCCAATCCTGCGGCACGCCCGCGCCAATCAGGCCGTTCAGCGCCTGGGTCGCCGCCCACATAACGTTGGCGCGCACGTTGTAATTCTCCGGCTCCTGCAACGCTTTCGGGCCATCTTCAACCAGCGTCAGCAGAATGCCTTCGGCGAAGCGATCCTGAATTTTGCCATCTACCGGATAAGTGACGTACTGCTCTACAGTATGGACAAAGGCGTCAACAACGCCATTCGCAACCTGACGCGGGGGCAGGGTGTAGGTGTAAACCGGATCGAGCACCGCAAAGACCGGCTGCACGAACGGAGAGTGGAACGCCTGCTTATCGCCGGTCGCTTTACGGGAAACCACCGCACCGGCGTTGGATTCAGAACCGGTGGCCGGCAGCGTCAGCACGGAGCCCATCGGAATGGCGCTTTTGATCTCGCTGCCGCGGGTTTGCAGGATATGCCATGGATCGACGCCCTCGGCGTAGTGGGCAGCGGCTGCGATAAATTTGGTGCCATCCAGCACTGAACCGCCACCGACTGCCAGCAGGAAGGTGATCTGCTCATCGCGTACCACCTGCACCGCTTTCATCAGCGTTTCGTAGGTCGGGTTTGGTTCGATACCGCTGAACTCGCGCACGTCCATTCCGTCCAGCGCGCTGTAAACCTGGTCAAGTACGCCGTTTTTCTTCACGCTGCCGCCGCCATAAGTGATCAGCACGCGGGCGTTGTCAGGGAGTTGCGCGCGCAGTTCGGCAATCGCGCCTTTGCCAAAAAGAATGCGGGTTGGGGTATGCAGATTAAAGTTATTCATTGCTCGTTCCCTTCTGATGAGGTGAAAAATCTGAGGCGGCAGGCCGCCTGATGCCGATCATTGTGGGCGCGGGGCTGCACAGGCTCAATGCACATTCCTGCCGATGTCTTGCCTGTTTCTCTATCCGGCTGGAGAAATGTCACAAAAGTTTGCACACTAGAGCCGTTGAAACTGGCCGCCGGAGTGGCAAACCATGAACCGTGAAGCGATCTGCCTGCATCTGACTGAAAAAGTTAAGAAACTGAAAAATAATGAAAATAGATTGAGCGCGCTGCTGCCGGATATCCGCCTGCTCTATGGCACGCAGCCCGGCACCCGGACGCCGGTGATGTACCAGCCGGGGATCGTGTTTCTCTTTTCTGGCCATAAAATCGGGTATATCAACGAGCGCGTCTTTCGCTATGACACCAACGAATATCTGCTATTAACGGTGCCGCTGCCCTTCGAGTGTGAAACCTTTGCCACGCCGGAGGTGCCGCTGGCGGGCATTCGTCTTAATGTCGACATTTTGCAGTTGCAGGAGCTGCTGATGGATATTGGCGAAGATGAGCATTTTTGCCCGGAGAACGCCGCCAGCGGTATTAACTCGGCGGTGTTATCAGAGGAGATCCTCTGCGCGGCGGAGCGCCTGCTGGATGTGATGGAGCGCCCGCTGGACGCGCGCATTCTGGGCAAACAGATTATCCGCGAGATGCTTTACCACGTGCTGACCGGGCCGCGCGGCGGAGCGCTGCTGGCGCTGGTGAGCCGCCAGACCCACTTCAGCCTGATTAGCCGCGTCTTAAAGCGCATTGAGAGCCAGTACACCGAAAACCTCAGCGTCGACCAGTTAGCGGCGGAAGCGAACATGAGCGTCTCGGCGTTTCACCATAACTTTAAATCGGTCACCAGCACCTCGCCGCTGCAATACCTGAAAACCTACCGCCTGCACAAAGCCCGGATGCTGATGGTGCACGATGGCATGAAAGCGAGCGCGGCGGCGATGCGTGTCGGCTATGAGAGCCCATCGCAGTTTAGCCGCGAATTTAAGCGTTACTTCGGCGTGACGCCGGGAGAGGATTTGGCGCGCATTCGCACCATGCAGGGGGCATAACGGAGGCCCTCTTCGCGCGAAGAGGGCGGTAACTCAGGCGTTGCTGAACTTCTTCTTTAGCACGACAGTAACGGCGCCAATCAGGCCCACCACCAGCAGGAACAGCGGCAGCACCATTAAAAAGGTCATCACCTGGTCTTCGTGGCGTTTCACAAACGGGATCATGCTAATCGCGTAGCCAAGCGAGATCACTACGCCGACCCACAGCAGCGCACTCAGCCAGTTGAAGAGCTGAAAGCGGCGGTTCGACAGGCCAGAGATACCGGCCATCGTTGGCAACAGGGTGCGGATAAAAGCCAGAAAACGCCCGGCCAGCAGCGCCAGCAGGCCGTGACGGTCAAACATGCAGGTGGCGCGCTCGTGATACTTCACCGGCAGCTGCGCCAGCCAGCTTTTTACAATACGCGTATTGCCCAGCCAGCGCCCCTGAACATAGCTCAGCCAGCAGCCGAGACTGGCGGCTGAGGTGAGGATCAGCAGCGTTGAGACAAAGTCCATGCAGCCGCGCGCAATCAGCGCCCCGGCGAGCAGCAGTAAGCTGTCGCCCGGTAAAAACGAGGCAGGAAGCAGGCCGTTCTCTAAAAAGAGCGTGGCAAACATCACGAGATAGACAACGCCGACAACGTGCGGATCGGCCAGCGCAGCAAAGTCGTGATGCCAGAGCGCAGCAATAATATCTTGAATAACAGCCATGGGCTTTCCTGTGGAACCGCGTAGAGGAGGCTATTGTACTCCACTTCGCCAAAAAGACCTCGATCCGGGGCGCAACAAAGGGAGAATAATCTTACTTTTTGCCCCGTTAATCATGGTTTACACGATGCGCTGAAAGCCTGCCACTAAATCACCGATAAGATCATCAACGTTTTCTAAACCAATGTGCAATCGGATCAGCGTGCCGTCGAAATCGACACGGCCTTCCGGGCGAATAGCGGCGATGTGCTCAGGCTGGTTGGCGAGGATCAGTGATTCAAACCCGCCCCACGAATAGGCCATGCTGAAGAGCGAAAAATTATCGAGATAGTTGGCCAATTCTTCATTGTTCAAACGCTTGTTGAGCACAAAGGAGAAGAGGCCGCTGCTGCCGCTGAAATCCCGCTTCCAGTACTCATGCCCTTTACTGCCCGGCAGCGCCGGATGATTGACTTGCGCCACCTGCGGATGCGCCGCCAGCCACTCGGCGATCTTCAGGCTGCTTTCATGATGCTGGCGTAAACGCACCCCCAGCGTGCGCAGGCCGCGGCTGGTCATATAGGCGGTATCCGCATCCAGCATCTGCCCCATCAGATAGGCGTTTTCCCGCAGTTGCTCCCAACAGCGGGCGTTTGCTACGGCGGTGCCGACCATCGCATCGGAGTGACCAATCAGATATTTGGTGCCCGCCTGAATGGAGATATCGATATCAAAATCCAGCGCCTTAAACAGCACGCCCGCCGCCCAGGTGTTGTCGATCATAATGATGGCCTCCGGCGCGACGCTGCGCACCGCCTGCACGATGGCGGGAACATCATGCACTTCCATGGTGATGGAGCCGGGCGATTCGAGGAACACCACTTTGGTATTGGGTTGCACCAGTTGCACGATGCTTGAGCCAATTAGCGGATCAAACCAGCTGGTGGTAACGCCCAGTTTAGCGAGGATTTTGGTGCTGAAATCTTGCGTCGGTTCGTAGGCGGTATTGGTCATCAATACATGATCGCCCTGTTCGACAAAGGCCAGAATGGTGTTTGCCACCGCCGCCGCGCCGCAGGGGAAGAGCGCACAACCGGCACCACCTTCCAGTTCACACATCGCCTCTTGCAGCGAGAAGTGGGTTAGCGTCCCGCGCCGTCCATAGAAAAGCTCGCCGTTGGCGCGGTTGCGCGTGGCGTGCTTTTTCGCTTCCACCGTTTCGAACACCAGTGAGGAGGCGCGCTGAATCACCGTATTCACCGAACCCTGAGTATACTTTTTGCTCCGCCCGGCGTTTACCAGCGCGGTATCAAGATGTTTCGCCGTCATGTCTGCTCAACCTGTTTTTATACGTCTGGATGTCCAGACTACCATGATTGCGAAATGATGCATCAGAGGCGGTGAATTTTTCTATAAAACCAGCAGACGCGCCGGTTTACTGCGTCAACGCAAGGAAATAGCCGGTTGTGTTGTGCACTATGTAAATACTAATGAGAACTACTATCAATTCGACGACTTTTTGCTATTATGGCGCAGTGTTTTTTGTGATTTGCGTCCCGGAGAAACAGAGTGGGTAATAATTTGATGCAGACGGATCTTTCCGTATGGGGTATGTATCAGCACGCCGATATCGTGGTGAAAATCGTGATGATCGGTCTGATTCTGGCGTCAGTCGTCACCTGGGCGCTTTTCTTCAGTAAAAGCGTTGAGATCCTCGGGCAAAAGCGCCGTCTCAAGCGTGAACAGCAGCAGCTGGCCGATGCCCGCTCACTGGATCAGGCGACTGAGATCGCTTCGACATTCCACGCCCGCAGCCTGAGCGCGATATTGATCAACGAAGCGCAGAATGAGCTGGAGCTCTCCGCAGGCAGCGAAGATAACGAAGGCATTAAAGAGCGCACCGGTTTCCGCCTTGAGCGTCGCGTAGCGGCAACGGGCCGTCATATGGGGCGCGGCAATGGTTTCCTCGCCACCATCGGCGCGATTTCGCCCTTTATTGGTCTGTTTGGTACCGTCTGGGGCATCATGAACAGCTTTATCGGCATTGCGCAGACGCAAACCACTAACCTCGCGGTTGTCGCGCCGGGCATCGCTGAAGCGCTGCTGGCAACGGCTATCGGCTTGGTCGCCGCTATCCCGGCGGTAGTGATCTACAACATCTTTGCGCGCATGATCGGTAACTATAAAGCCAACCTCGGCGATGTTGCTGCTCAGGTGCTGCTGCTGCAAAGCCGCGATCTGGATCTGGCCGCCAGCAACGCGCAGCCGGTTCGTACCACCCAGAAATTACGCGTAGGTTGATTGGCTATGGCAATGCGTCTTAATGAAAACCTCGACGATAACGGCGAAATGCACGAAATCAACGTCACGCCGTTTATCGACGTGATGCTGGTGCTGCTGATTATCTTTATGGTGGCCGCGCCGCTTGCTACCGTTGACGTTAAGGTCAATCTGCCTGCCTCTTCCAGCCAGCCGCAGCCGCGCCCGGAAAAACCGATCTACCTCTCTGTGAAGGCAGATAACAGCATGTTTATCGGCAACGATCCGGTGACGGAAGAGACGATGATCAACCAGCTGAACGCGGTGACTGAAGGGAAAAAGGACACAACAATCTTCTTCCGCGCTGATAAGACCGTTGATTACGAGACGATGATGAAAGTGATGGACAGCCTGCACCAGGCGGGCTATCTGAAGATCGGTCTGGTAGGGGAAGAGGTCGCGAAAGCGAAGTAACCTGCGAACGAGATAAAAAAAAAGCTGGCCGGAGCCAGCTTTTTTTATGCCTGCTTAACTCAGGTGCTCACCACCCGTCACGCCATGCACTTCAGCGGTGACATAGCTCGACTCCTGGCTTGCCAGATAGACATAAACAGGTGCCAGCTCGGCGGGCTGACCGGCGCGTTTAAGCGGCGTCTGCTGGCCAAACTCCGGCAGTTTCTCCTGCGGCTGACCGCCGGAAATCTGCAGCGCGGTCCAGATTGGCCCTGGCGCAACACTGTTCACGCGAATGCCTTTCTCAGCGACCTGTTTCGCCAGCCCGCGGGTGTAGTTGAGAATAGCCGCTTTGGTTGAGGCGTAATCAAGCAGGTGCGTGCTTGGCTGATAAGCCTGAATCGACGAGGTGGTAATAATGCTACCCCCGCGCGGCATCAGCGGAATCGCCTCCTGGGTGATCCAGAAGAGCGCGAAAACGTTGACCTTATAGGTATAGATAAACTGCTCGCTGCTGAGGTCTGCAATATCCTCAATCGCGGTTTGCGTACCCGCTACCAGCGTCAGCACATCCAGGCCGCCAAGCTGCTCTTTCGCTGTGTGCGGCAGGGAACGGGCAAATTCTTCATCGCTCAAATCGCCCGGGATCAGCACGGCTTTGCGCCCGGCTGCTTCAATCTGCTCTTTCACCTGCTGCGCATCTTCCTCTTCGGCAGGAAGATAGTTGATAGCGACATCTGCGCCTTCGCGGGCATAGGCAATCGCCGCCGCGCGACCAATACCGGAGTCGCCGCCGGTCACTAACGCTTTACGACCTTTCAGCCGCCCGCTGCCGACATAGCTCTTTTCACCGCAATCGGGAACCGGTTCCATTTTCGCCTGCACGCCGGGGAAGGGCTGCTTCTGCTTAGGATATTCACCGGTGTAGTACTGGGTGGTTGGATCCTGGATTTTTGTCTGGTCAGTTGCCATTAAGTATCCTCCATATCGGTTGCTTAGACCTTAAGGATAGAAGTTCACGCTGACTTCGCAGGCAAATTCAGGATTTTCTTTATCGCGGAGGGTTACTTCCCTTTGCTGCTCGCTTTGGCTGGCTTTTCTTTCACCGCTACTGCCACCGCCTGCACCGTCGAGGTGCGGTATATGCCTTCGCTCAGTTTGCGGCTCCAGCGCAGTGTCGCGCTCTCACGGCTCACCAGGTGCTGATAGTTCGCCTCAAGCCGGCCCATGATCTTTTCGCGCAGCTCAGGGTGCTGTTCGATAATGGCGGCAATCGCTGCACCGTAAATCTCCTCTTTCACCTGCAGGGGGTAGATTTCACGGCGGTTTTGCCACTTCAACCGCACCAGTGCCGCTGGAATAGAGACTAGATCCTGGGCAATGCGTTGAATCGTCTCGTTTTTACTCTGCACCAGCGCATCGATATTTTGCTTTAAGATAAATTCGTCGCTTTTGCTTTCGCTGTAATTGATATAGACGTTATTATTTTCAATTTCAGCCACGTTATTCATCCCCAAGTTTATAAAAGATTGGCTCATCTTTTTCGCGGGTAATCAGATTAAGCCAAATCTCATTACCAGCATCGTTAATAGTTTGCGTCTTATCGGAAATTATTTTGCTCAGAGTCTGAGCATCAATCTCACCTTCGGCTTGCAAATCATTAAGTAAACGCGCAAAGGTTTCAATTTTCACGACCCGGAATAGGCGCTCTTTAATATGACGATCGTGCTCTTCAAGCAGCATATTACGTGATTGGCCGCTGCGGCTGGCGTTGGCTAATATATTTTGCGCATGCTCAGAAAGTGGGCCAATATCCTGAGGAAAATCAGGCTCTTTTCCCTCTGGTGCTGCCCCGGTTTCAACGGCAGAAAGATGAAAGCGTGCCGGGACAAGGTTCTCGGGAAGCATTTCTATTATCCTTTACTATTTAACAGGGGAGAGAATATTAAGGGGCGAGGTTCGTTGACAATATCATGAGGCAATTTTAAAATCAAAAAAAAGGAGTCTGCCGATGGACAGTATTTTGTATTCTGTTATTACTTTATTGCTGCTAACGGGCGGCGTTTTATTATTGATGCATGAGTACAATAAAAAGACTCCCCTTAGTGAAATTAATGAGCAAGCACCACAGTTAACGCCGCTGTCAAAAGAAGAGGGCGAAGATCATTTTTCGACGTTAATGAACGCGATTACCCCAGAGTGGTACTGGCGCGTTAACCATGAATATATCGATTTTTTGCAAGCGACGATTAAGCGCATGAAGATGGCGGAGATAAATAACACGCCCGGTTTATTTGAAGCGCAGCGTCGTTGCAGCGATCTCAATTCCGCCGTGTATAAGTATTACGACAACATTAAAAAACGCTGCGTCAATGGCGAAAAAGTCTCGCCGAGCGATCTGGATGTGCTCAACCTGCGCCAGTGTTTCCATGAGTTCAGCACCGAAGCTTACCCTGCGCTGGTTGTGCTGATTTGGCCGGAGAACCAGCGTCCGTGGGTTAACCCCGCCGAGGTGTAGTTAAGTCAGCCGGAGTGTTGCAAAAGGCTGACGGTGTCAGGCTATACTGAGCGCCGGTTTAGCTATCTGACGAGACACTACGGAACATGGAACGCTTTCTGGAAAACGCAATGTACGCTTCGCGCTGGTTGCTCGCCCCGGTCTACTTTGGCCTCTCTCTTGCTCTCCTGGCGCTGGCCATCAAATTCTTCCAGGAGATTATTCACGTTATTCCTAACATCTTCTCGCTGGCAGAAGCGGATCTGATCCTCACGCTGCTGTCGCTGGTGGATATGACGCTGGTCGGCGGTCTGCTGGTGATGGTGATGTTTTCCGGCTATGAAAACTTTGTTTCGCAGCTGGATATTGGCCCGCACAAAGAGAAGCTGAGCTGGCTGGGGAAAATGGATGCCACCTCGTTGAAAAACAAAGTGGCGGCGTCGATTGTCGCCATCTCGTCGATTCACCTGCTGCGCGTCTTTATGGATGCGAGGAACGTGCCGGATAACAAACTGATGTGGTACGTGATTATCCACCTGACGTTTGTGCTCTCCGCGTTTGTGATGGGCTATCTGGATCGTTTAACCCGCGGCAAGCATTGATTTTTGGTGGAGCCTGGGCCGGATAAGCGCAGCGCCCTCCGGCAAACTGCGCCTCCCGCACGTCACTTCTATTTATCCGAAGATGCCTGCCACAGGTTCAGCTCCCCGTCGGCCACATGCTTATCAATTTGCGCCAGCTCATCGGCGCTAAAGTTCAGGTTGTTTAACGCCTGCACATTCTCCTCCAGCTGCTCCGGGCGGCTGGCACCAATCAATACCGATGTCACTCGGCTATCTTTCAACAGCCAGCTTAACGCCATCTGCGCCATTGACTGCCCACGGCGGTCGGCCATCTCATTAAGCAGACGCAGGCTGGCGAGATTGCTCTCGGTGAGCATCTTCTCCGTCAGGCCGCGCACTTTTTTGCCTTCGCGCTGCATGCGCGACCCTTCAGGAATACCGTTGAGATATTTGCCCGTCAGCAAACCCTGTGCCAGCGGCGTAAAGGCGATACAGCCGACGCCGTTCTCCTCAAGCGCGTCTAAAAGCCCGGTGTTATCGACCCAGCGATTGAGGATGTTGTAAGAGGGTTGATGGATAAGCAGCGGCACTTTCCACTCGCGCAGTAGCGCGACCATCTGCTGCGTACGCTCTGTCGAATAGGAGGAGATGCCAACGTAGAGCGCTTTGCCACTCTGCACCGCCTGCGCGAGTGCAGCAGCGGTCTCCTCCATCGGTGTTTTCTCATCCACGCGGTGGGAATAGAAGATATCGACATAGTCGACGCCCAGACGCTTAAGGCTCTGATCGAGGCTGGCGAGCAGATACTTGCGCGAGCCGCCGGAGCCATACGGGCCAGGCCACATATCGTAGCCCGCTTTGGTGGAGATAATCAGTTCATCGCGGTAAGGGGCAAAATCGTCGCGCAGCAGGCGACCAAAATTCTCCTCCGCGCTGCCGGCGGGCGGCCCATAGTTATTGGCTAAATCGAAGTGGGTGATTCCCAGATCGAACGCTTTACGCAGCAGCGCGCGCTGCGCATCCAGTGCGTTGACATGACCAAAGCTGTGCCACAAACCGAGCGACAGGGCGGGCAGTTGCAGACCGCTCTTGCCGCAGTAACGATACTGCATCTGTTCATAACGCTGAGGGTTGGCGAAGCCGGGCATGATCTCTCCTCTCGTATCTGGCGGTGCCTGATGGTTTTGAAACGACGTTTCTATCTTACGTGCGATAGCCTGTCAGCAAAAGCTCCGCTGAGCGGAAGGTAAACAGAGGCCACAAATAATGTTCTGTGTGAGCCTTACACTGCTGCTTAATTCTCTTCATGCGTGGCTTAAATCTGCGAAAATTCCTGGAGAGCAAGGGTAAAAAGCCGCAACTCTTTTTCCTGCCAGCATCGCCAAAAGGCGGTGAAATATAAGAAGAAGCGATGGCATTACGCGTAATAAAAATGAGCTTAGTATCACGACGGTCAGCCCGCGTGACGGCAGGGCGCATGGTTATTAGGTTTTTGCGTTGATAACGGCGCGTAAAGTCTTGCGGGCAGGGTTCTCAAATAAGCACCTCAAAACGCACTGTTATTAATTGTTGAGTGCTTTTATGAGGCGAGTTAAATAAATTAAATTCGTCGAGAGTTGTTGGTTTTTCGTTATTAATAATTTTATAAAATTATGGGTTTTAATATTTTAAGCAAACAAATTTTTATTTTTATACCGATAAATTCAAACTGTGTCAGCTATCCCCTTTATTCTTATTTTCCATATTATCTCTTTTTGATCAAGGACTTAGATTTGTTGTGTAAACGCGTTTGCGCAACAAAAAGTTAGCAGAATAACCATTTAATAGGTGACAAAATTTGTGATAGCCATAAAAAAAAGAGGCCTCTTTTTTACATAAATATTTTAAACCGACCATACAACTTCCCAAACGCGTGCCGATAAAAGTGATAACTCTCGCCCGCAGGCGAGGGCCTACCTTCACCGCAAGGATTAAAATTATGAATATGCTTCGTAACTTCACTATACGCGCCGTGTTGCTGGTGATCCTCGGGATCTTCAGCGTGCTGTGGTCTGGCGTCGGTCTGTATAGCGTTTCTTCTTTGTCAAAAGTTGCCGACGGTAATGAAGTCGACCGCCAGTTGGTGACGCAAATGACGCTTCTGAGCCAGGGCAATGATCAATACTTTCGCTTTGTGACACGGCTCAGCCGCATGATGGAGGCCAAAGCGGCGGGGGGAACGCCGGACATGGCACCCGCGCAGCAGGCGCTGGATAACATGGCAAAACGCCTTGCTGACTTCAAAGCCGTTTCGCCAGGGCCGATGGATCCGAAAGTCTCCGAACAGGTGATCGCTGGCTGGCAGGCGCTACTGGAGCAGGGCATCAACCCGCAGATGCAGCTGGCGCAGCAGGGCTCACCGGAAGCCTACCGTGCGCAGGCCAATAACGTTACGCCTGGTCTGAGCCGCAACTTTGGCGTCGCGACCGAGAGCTTCAATAAAGCCGCTGGCGTAATGCTGGATGAGACCCGCGTAATGGTCGATCACCAGACCAGCACCACCCGCGCAGCAATCATCGTTGCGATGGTACTGGGCCTGCTGATCCTGCTGTTTACGGATCGCTACCTGGTGACCATGCTGGTCAAACCGCTGAACCGTATTCGCGCGCACTTCAAACTGATGGCGCAGGGCGATCTCAGCCAGCCGCTGGAAGATATGGGGCGCAACTGCGTAGGCCAGGTGATCCCACTGCTGTTAGCGATGCAGGATAGCCTGCGCGAAGCGGTAAGCAGTATCCGCCACGGCAGTGAAAACATCTGGCGTGGCGCGACCGAGATCTCCACCGGCAATAACGACCTCTCCTCGCGTACCGAAGAGCAGGCCGCCGCGCTGGAAGAGACCGCCGCCAGTATGGAAGAGTTGACCGCCACGGTGAAACTGAACGCCGATAACGCCAGCCAGGCGAGCGAGCTGGCGGAAGTCGCCTCGGTCACCGCCAGCAAAGGCGGCGCGCTGGTGAAAGAGGTGATCAGCACGATGGACGGTATCTCCGGCAGTTCGAAGAAGATTGCCGAAATCACCACCGTGATTAACAGCATCGCTTTCCAGACCAATATTCTCGCCCTTAACGCGGCGGTAGAAGCGGCACGTGCCGGTGAACAGGGCCGTGGTTTTGCGGTGGTGGCTGGCGAAGTGCGTAACCTCGCCAGCCGCAGTGCGGGCGCGGCAAAAGAGATCGAAACCCTGATTGCCGACTCCGTCTCGCGCGTTGAGAAAGGGGCGAGGCTGGTTAACGACACCGGTACCACGATGGAAGGCATTCTGCGCGCCGTGCGTGAAGTGACCACCATTATGAAAGAGATTGCCGCCGCCTCTGCCGAGCAGAGCAAAGGGATCTCGCAGGTGGGCGTGGCCATCACGCAGATGGATAACGTTACCCAGCAGAACGCCTCGCTGGTTGAGCAGGTATCGGCTGCCGCCGCTGCGCTGGAGCGTCAGACCGAAGAGTTGCAGCGTTCCGTACAGCAGTTCCGTTTGACCCGTGAAGAGGAGCATAAACCCACCGCTGCCAAACTGGTGAAACCCGATATGAGCCGTGGAACGGCCCGCAAACCCGGTGCATCGTCCGATGAGTGGGTCGCGTTCTAATCCTGTAACAGCGCGCCTCAGGGATGGGGCGCGTCAGTGATCATCTGCGTCACCAGGGAAAGGTTACCGATGCTGGCTTCGCTGGCACGGTAAAACTTACTCTTATCAATCAGTAACAGCGACTGCTGCGCCCGGCGCAGCAGTGCCGATTTAAACGCCGCGTTATGGCGTGTGGAATCCCACATCTCACCGTTGCCATCAATCCCCTCGCAGGAAAAGATAAACAGATCGATCTCCAGCGATTTAAGCAGGCTGGCGAGCGCCGGATTGACGTAGCAGCGCTCACCGCGCGCCAGCCGACCGCCGGAGCAGATAAGCTCGCTGTGCTGGCGACGGGCCATCACTTCGCATACCGGCAAACTGTTGGTAAACACCGTCAGCGGTATATCCGGAAGTTGTCGCGCCAGGTGAAAGCAGGTTGAGCTGGCATCCAGTGCCAGTGTCATGCCAGCTTCCACCCAGTTCAGCGCATGACGGGCGATATCGGCTTTATCCGCATAGTGGCTTTTTAAGCGAGCACGAAAGGGTTCGCTGCCGTCCGCCAGCGTGCGTGCGCGACCGTGTCGGCGAATGATTTTGCCCTGCATCTGCAGGGCGTTGAGATCGCGGCGAATGGTCTCCACGCTGACGGCAAGCTCAGCGGCGAGCGCGGCGGTAGTGACCGACTGCTGGCTCTTCAGAAGCTGCACAATCGCCTGCTGGCGTGCCGTCTTTATCATTCCCTTACGCGCCGCGTTTATCTTCGGTTTGCGTATCGAAGTCGCTGGCGTCGTGGCGCTCATGCAACTGCTCATTCGCCGGGCCGAAGGTGCGGTTAACCATGCGGCCGCGCTTCACTGCCGGACGTTCAGCGATCGCTTTCGCCCAGCGCTGGACGTTTTTGTAGCTGCCCGCGTCAAGGAACTCCGCCGCATCGTAGACATTGCCCAGCACCACGTTGCCGTACCATGGCCAGATCGCCATATCGGCAATGGTGTACTCATCGCCTGCGACAAATTGATGTTCCGCCAGCTGCTTATCCAGCACGTCGAGCTGGCGCTTGGCCTCCATGGTGAAGCGGTTGATAGCGTATTCGATCTTCACCGGCGCATAGCTATAGAAGTGACCAAAACCGCCGCCGAGGAACGGCGCGGAGCCCTGCAACCAGAAGAGCCAGTTCAGCGTTTCGGTGCGCGCGGCGAGATCGCGCGGCAGGAAGTGACCAAACTTCTCTGCCAGATAGAGCAGGATATTGCCCGATTCAAACACGCGGGTCGGCGGGGTGGTGCTGTGGTCGCGCAGCGCCGGGATTTTCGAGTTCGGGTTCACCTCGACGAAACCGCTGGAGAATTGATCCCCTTCACCGATACGGATCAGCCACGCGTCATACTCCGCTTCAGAGACGCCTTTCGCCAGCAGCTCTTCGAGCATAATCGTCACTTTCTGGCCGTTCGGCGTACCGAGGGAGTAGAGCTGCAACGGATGTTTGCCCGTCGGCAGCGCCTTTTCATGGGTGGCACCGGAAACCGGGCGGTTGATATTGGCAAACGCGCCGCCGCCGGATTGATCCCACGTCCACACCTTCGGGGGTTGATAGTTGTCTGACATAGCGTTTCCCTCTCTGTGATGTTTGATGTTGTCGGGCTACATGCCTTGCAGTGTAGCAGTCGCCTTTCGCGAGGATACACCACAATCCGGGCGGAAAAGAGTGGCCATTATTGTGGTTATCGGCCGCGCTATCTTTCACTGGTTGTCTGCAAAAGTTTTATTTAAATGCACTGACTTAAAATCGATTAATTATTATTTCGTCTCTTTAAGTAAAATTCTTATTGTATTAAATAAGTCTTTTCTTATTTTTAAAATGTCTATAATTAAGCTACTGTTACCATTATTTCTTATTAATTTGTTTTCTCAGGCTGACGATAAACGTTATAGGGATATTTTTTTCGACTCATCCTGGAAGAGTCATCAGCTAATTATCTGTTAACTACACGCGGAGAGAATTATGCAGGAAATTCAGGCTATTCAGGCAAGCCCTCCGCTTGCCAACACACACGAGCACGCCACCCATAAAGCGGCGATGACCACCTCTACAGAGAGTGTCAAAGAGGCTCATACCTATCAGGATGAGAGCATAAAAGTGACCCTTTCCAGCAAAGCGGAGAGCCATAAAGAGAGTAAAGAGGTAAAAGCCGAAGAGCCGGTGCGTCAAAAGAAACGAGTGGAAAATCAAGAGATTGATTATGCCCTTGAGATGTCCGGTATTCCCCAATTCGGCGGGCGACTGGTAACCGTAGTGAAATATCCCGATGGGCGAACCGAAATGATTGATGCCTTTACCGGGAGAAAAGTGACGCAGGAGCAGTTAGCGCGTGCCCAGGAGCTTGAAGCACTCAACAAAACGGCTCAGCAGAGCAAAATAAAACAGGCGCAACAGATTGCACCCGGCCAATCTACCCCGACGGATATGCAATAACGCTTCGCCGTTTTAATTAATATATTTTATATTCTCAGTGAGTTAATTAAGAAATAACTCAAAAACAATTACTCTATTTGGCTTAAGGTAAGGCAAGCAAGATTGATTATAAGCAGGCATTCGGCTGAGAATTACTGCCGCCTGTGTACCAGGCGGCAGTAGATATCAAAAGAGAACCGAATAATTTACGCCAAATGTCCGACCACGTCCTTTGTAGGTATATAACCCCGGCGCGCCATAGGTTGGGCTATATAATCCCGGCGCACGCTGACCCCAGGCGGTGGTGTACTCCTCATCCAGCAAGTTTTCCACGCTAAAACTCACTTTGCCCACCGGCAGGGCGTAACTGCCAAGCATATCAACCGTGTTATAGCCATCGATGTGTTTGCTTTCCGCGTCGGAAAGATCGAAGCTTTGCGTGCTCTGCAAACGCAGCGTCCAGTCGCCCGGTGCCCAGTTGATCCACGCGCTCACTTTCGACGGGCTGGCGCTATCGACGGTCAGTTTCTCCCATTTACCGTTAACTTCCGTCTCGGATTTGATGACGTTAAAGTTGGCCCCGGTGCTCCACTCGCTGTCGGTAAAGAAGTAATCCACCTGACCCTCGACGCCATAAATGCGGCGCTTACCATTATCAATAACAATACTCATGTCGCTTTTATTGATCTTGACGGTCCTGTCGGAGAGGGAGTAGTAGCCCGCAATCTGCGTGCGCAGGTTATCGCCGGTGTAGCGCCAGCCCAGTTCATAGGCGTTAACTTTTACGCCATCCAGCTTCAACTCGTTCATGTTGACGCTGTTCAGCAAACGGTAGTGACCATCAACCAGTTGATAGGTTCCCACGCCGTAATACTTGGCAGGATCAGGGATCTCAAAGCCCTGCGAGAAGTTGAACCACAGCTGCTGACGGTCGGTCAGATGGCCGAGGATACCGGCGTTAAACAGCAGATTGTTGTAATCCGTTTTCCCGCCCGGCACGGCGTCTGCCGAGGTAGCTCTGCCGCTGGCAATCGCCTGCTGCTGCGTGTAACCGACAAAATCGTCGATGCGGTTTTCCATGTACTGGTAACGCACGCCGCCGCTCAGGGTGATGGCGTCAATGTCATAGCTGCTTTGCAGGAACGGCGCGATATTGGTGATGCTGTAGCCCGGATAGCGCCCAACCTTGAAAGTGTTATCCAACTGCATCCCGCCACTGGCGGCGGCGCTGTTCAGATTAAAGAACTGCTGGTTGGCGTCGAAGGTTTCATGTTCAGCATCGATCCCCCAGGTCAGCGTCAGGGCATCAACCGGTTTGCTATTAATGGTCAGCTTGCCGCCATAAAAGTCGGTCTTCTGCTGCGAGGCGCTAATGCTGGTGACCCGGTTGCCGGCGGGCGTCGGAAAGGGGTAAAACGCCAGACTCTCGTCGCGGTAGTAGATCTGCGCCACCACATCCTGGCCCCAGAAATCGGTGTTTGAGTATTGCAGATTGATCAGGTGGCGCTCGGTGCCCGGAATCCGGTCGGCATCCAGGTTGCCTTTGTTGTAGGCCGTGGCGGTACCGGTGACCGCCGAGAAGTTTTCGCCTAAGAAGAGGCCATGTTTGCCGTCAGACTCGCTTTTATAGTACTGAGTGGTGAGTTGCAGCTGCTGGTGCTCATCAATGTTGAGCGTGCCGGTGCCCATCACGTCCAGCCGGTCGGAGTATTGCAGGCCGGTCTGGGTGTTATCAATGAGTACCTCATCGCCTTTGCCATCATACCAGCCGCCGTAGCGCTGATAAGCAACCGACAGTCGCCCGGAGGCCTTATCATTACCGCCACTCACCGAGGCCGCAACGTTGTCATCATGATCGTTATGGCTGTTAAAACCGCTTTTGGTACCGGTCTGGAACTCCACTTCCGTCTCCGGCTGCCCCTTTTTGGTAACGATATTGATCAGGCCGCCGGTGCTGCCGCCGCCATAGAGCGAGGTCGCGCCGGAGATAATCTCAATGCGCGCGATATTAAAGGGATCGATCGAATCAAGCTGGCGGCTGTCGGTGCGCGATGAGTTGAGGCGCACGCCGTCAACCATCACCATCATTGAGCGCCCGCGCATATTCATGCCGTAGTTGGTGCGCCCCTGGCTGCTGACATCCATCCCCGGAATAAGCTGCGCCAGCACCTCTTTTAACTCTTTACCACCCTGAACCTGCTGTTCAATTTCAGCCTGCTCAATGACCCAGGTGGTTTGCGCCATATCGGCGACGCTGTGATTAGCACGGCTGGCGGCCACCACCAGCGTCTCCTCTTTTGCGTCTTGTGCCGCGGCCTGCGCGGATAACATCATCAACAAACAGGGGTTAATAGCCCAAAGGTAACGATTTTTCATTCTTATAACGTTCCTGATTATGCAGGTGAAGACGACCTTAACCGGTCGGGGTAAACACCGCTCTCAAGTTGAGAGTAATTATCAAGATGATATGAATTATCGTTACCAAGTAAACAACTTGTGTAAAAAAATTATGCCTAAGCTTGTGATTTAACTACTAATTTTAAGAGGTTGTTTCTTTAGGGAATTAATGACGTGCGCGAAGAGACCGGCGCGAACGGTAATGTCGCCCGGTATTATGTGTGCTCTAAGATTTAATTACAGGAGTAAACGCGGGGCATAAAAGCGTATTTGCAGGTTTATCAGCGCCTGTTTTTGTTATTTTTTTCTTTAAAATCCGCAATCGCCTGGTTGATGTTTTCCGTAGCGAAGGTGTCAACTTTTTCACCGTCCAAAAAGACTTCGTAATGTCCGGAAACATATTTAAAGGTAAACATCTTATCCTGGTAGCGAAGACGTTTTTCCTTTACTGATAAGCCCCTGATGCGCATAGCGACGCGGGCCATCGTGTCTATCTTTTTATTTTTCATGATTATTTTACTTACCGTTGCAGGTTGAGTCCGCGTTCAAATATTAAAACCACGTCGGGCAATGTTAATTTTTTACCCACTCAAAGGGAAGCAAAGGTTGCCAGAAAAGCACTCCTGAGGCCAGGTAAAATAGCTTCTTATGATTTAAGGCGTTTTTAGTCAATTAATCAACCTGCTGCGATATATAGCTGCGTTCAGAAACAACCTATGCCAGCGGGAATAATTTCTCTTTTTTATCGTGATAATAGTTTTGATTCTCGTTTGAGTAATGGACGTCATAAGTTTGAGTTTGATCTCAAAACAGCGTTTTAAAATGCGCAAAGGCTTTTTACTGGCCTATGCTCTCGTAAAAAAATAAAAGCCTTACAACCCGTTAAGCCGACTCTCCTTACTGACTTTGGACAGAGGCCGCTATTTGCCAGTAGCAGATCCCGATGGAACCGGCGCGCAGCGCTGGCAACGCGTCATATCTGGCAGATCTGCGCCCTGCTGCATGAACTGCCTTTGCCCAAAAAACGACCAAGGAGAGAACAATGAAAACCCTGCACTGCTCCGCACTGCTGCTGATCTGCCTGAGCGCCAGCGCACAGGCAGCCGAGTGGAACGCCGTGGTATCGCCGACGCCGCAGGCTGGTGAGTTTTCCACTATCGGTCAGGCGCTCGACGCCGCGCCTCAGAGCGGCACGCCGTGGCGCATTCTGATTAAAGAGGGGCGCTGGCATGAGCGGCTGGTCATTGAAAAGCCCGTCACACTGATTGGGGAATCGACGGCAGGCACGGTGATTGAGGCCAATACCCCCGCAGGTGCGCTGGATGAGCAGGGGCAGAAGCTCGGCACCGGGCGCACCAGCACGGTAGAGATCCGCGCCAGCGGCGTGACGCTGGAGAACCTCACCATTCGTAATACTTTTGATTTCCCCGCCAACGCCGCGCTGCCGGAAGGCGATGCGAAGAAGCTGAAAGATACCCAGGCGGTGGCGCTGATGGTGGCAGAAGGGGCAGACAGAGCGCGCTTTCGTCACGTTCGCCTTGAGGGTTATCAGGACACTTTTTACAGCAAGCAGGGCAGCCGCAGCTACTTCACCGACTGCGCCATCAGCGGCCACGTCGATTTTATCTTCGGCCCCGGCATTGCGGTGTTCGATCGCTGCGAAATCATTGCCCGCAACCGTGATGACACCGCTCCGCCATACGGTTATCTCACCGCGCCTGCCACCCAGGCCGGGGAGCGGTTTGGCCTGTTTATTATCAACAGTAAGCTGAGCAAAGAGCCGGGCGTACCGGCGAAAAGCTTTGCGCTGGGCCGCCCGTGGCACCCGACCACCCAGTTTAGCGACGGGCGCTATGCCGACCCGAACGCCATTGGCCTGGCGGCGATTATCAATAGCGAGATTGATGACCATATCTACGGCTGGGACAAGATGTCCGGCAAAGATAAGCACGGCGATAAAATTTGGTTTTACCCACAGGACAGCCGTTTTTATGAGGTCAATAACCGTGGGCCAGGCGCCGGGCAGGGCGGTGAGTGCTATCAGCTCAGCGAGGCGGACGCCGCGCAGTATAACGTGGCAGCCATTTTCGACGGCTGGGAGAGCAGCCTTCTGCAATAAGCGATATTGCCCCCGCACCGGGGGCTTTTATTTAGCCTGGCCAAATAAATAATTTCATCTGCTAACGATAGGTTTTCATTTTTATCGCGCTTTTGACTTTTATTAATATGATCCTTTCGGAGTATAAAAAGTAGCACGAAATAGGTTTGTGAAGATTTATCTTATCAAATTTAAATAACATTTATAAAAAATAGTCGATATTTTTTAAAACAGGTATATGCTATGCAACATATGCTTTTCCCCCTCCCGGCGACAAGAGTGGCTGAGATAAAAAGAGGATGAAATATGCAACGCATTACCATACCCGCGAATTATGTCCACACCCGCACCACGCCGTTCTGGACAAAAGAGACCGCGCCGGCCTTCATCTGGAAACGCCATCTTGATGCCGGTACGCGGCAGGGTGTTTACCCGCGTTTAAGCGTGCAGCGCGGCGCAATCCGCTATTACGGCTATGCCGATGAGACCAGCCCGCAGCCGGTGGAAACCCTGACCATCCACGCCGGTGAGTTCGGCGTCTTCCCGCCTGAAAAATGGCACAACATTGAGGCGCTCAGTGACGACACAGTATTCAGCGTCGATTTCTATGTTGATCCCCAAATTCTGATTGAAGGTTGAGGTAGCAATTATGGATACAGAAAACAGAGGTTACTCACTCTCAGTTTCCCATCGGGAAAGCGGTAAAGCAGAGCAGAAAGTTTATTTAAAGCCGATGTCGCTCTACCTTCCTGATATTGCGAACCAGGCCGTTTCTGAACTGGTTGCGAAATTAAAATTGCCTCTCGATAATGACGGAGAATATGCGCTGACTGTCACCAATAATAATAATGGCGTCTCGGTCGATAAAGATTTTACCCGCCTCAGTGAACTGACCGATCCCCTTATTGCCGCCGACGCGGTAAAAGATCTGATTAATATCGTCCGCGGCTACGAATCGGATGAAGAGACCAACGTATGCGGCTGGTAACCGGAGGCTAACAATGACGCAGCTTATTCCACTCCATTTTCGCCACACCCGCTCGACGCCCTTCTGGACCAAAGAGACGGTGCCGCCGGCGCTTTTGACGCACCACAACACCAAAAAGGGGGTCTATGGCCGCCTGTCGGTGATGCAGGGCGCGGTGAAATATCTCGGTTTCGCCAGTGAGCATGACACCACTCCTGAGCGAGAAGTGGTGATCGAAGCAGGGCAGTTTGGCATCAGCCCGCCGGAGTACTGGCACCGGGTTGAACTGCTGACCGATGACACTTACTTCAACCTCGATTTTTTCGCCGATCCTGATGCCGCCCTTGATGGCAAAGGCATCGGACAAGTGGTCAATACCCACCGCCGTTAAACGCTTAGCGCCCGATCCTCCGGGCGCTTAAAAGTGATCGATAAACCGCCTGACCGCCGGTGAGCGCTCGAACTTGCGCCACGCCAACGCCACATCGGTTTTCAAGGTGTTTCCCGCCACCGAATGAAACGTCACCATCGGATGCCCAAAGCAGGCCATCGACTGCGGAATGATGGCAAAGCCGAAACCGGCCGCCACCATGCTCAGGGATGAAGAGAACTGCGAGGCCTGATGGGCGTTATCCATCTCCACACCGGCACGCAGGCAGGCGTTGTAGATCAGCTCATACAGCCCCGGCGACACCGCTTGCGGAAAGATAATCAGCGGCGTGTTCTGCAATTCGCTGAGCGCGATATCCGCCTTCGCCGACAGCGGATGGGTGCGGTGCAGGGCAATCAGCATCGGCTCCTCATCCACCAGTTTCAGGCTAAAGGTTTTGCTGCTTTCGCACGGCAGACGCACGAACGCCACGTCTATCAGCCCCTCATCCAGGCCGTGGATCAGCGTCGCCATATTGTCCTCTTTCTGATAGAGCGCCACCTTCGGGTAGTCACGCTGAAACTGGCGCAGCACCGAGAAGAAGTGGGTATGGAAAGCGTTGGAGCTGGTCACGCCAAGGTTGAGCTTGCCGTTAATCCCCCGGGCGATGCCCTTCGCTTTTTCCAGCGCCGCATCGCTCATGGCGAGGATATGGCAGGCATCTTCATAGAAGGCCTCGCCGGCCTCGGTGAGCGTGACGCCACGCGTCAGGCGATGGAACAGCGGGGTGCCCACTTCCTGCTCAAGTCGGCGGATCTGTTGGCTTAATGGCGGCTGCGACATACCGAGCATTTCGGCTGCCCGCGTGAAGTGTTGCGTCTGGGCAACGGCGACAAAATAACGTAAATAACGAAGTTCCATATCTAAAACATCTTAAACCCTCATGTTTTCTATATTGGAATCCCCCGCTGAAACGAGTCAATATTTAATCAGCTTTTCTAATCGTCTCTACAGTGGGGGAAAAGATGATGGGTAACGCAACTGATTGTTCTTGCGAAGAAAATCTACGAAACACAATTCGTGCTTTTTCTGAAAGCAAGCCAAACGGCGTGATATATCAAACATCGCTAATGAGTGCGCTACTTAGCGGAGTTTATGAAGGAAATACCACGATTAAGGATCTACTTAATCATGGTGATTTTGGTCTGGGTACATTTAATGAGCTTGATGGCGAATTAATTGCCTTTAATAGCGAAGTGTACCAATTACGTTCCGATGGCAGTGCCCGCGCCGCGAAGCCGGAGCAGAAAACCCCCTTTGCGGTGATGACCTGGTTTAAACCGCAATACCGGCACGTGTTTGAGGAGCCGATCAGCCGCCAGGCGCTGCATGAGGTAATTGACCGGCAGATCCCGTCCGACAACCTGTTTTGCGCCCTGCGCATCGACGGCCATTTCCGCCATGCGCACACCCGCACCGTGCCGCGCCAGACGCCGCCCTATCGCTCCATGACCGATGTGCTCGACGATCAGCCCGTCTTCCGCTTTAACGGTCGCGACGGCGTGCTGGTCGGTTTCCGCACCCCGCAACATATGCAGGGGATCAATGTGGCGGGTTACCACGAGCATTTTATTACCGACGATCGCCACGGTGGCGGTCATCTCCTCGACTACCAGCTGGATCACGGCACGCTGACCTTTGGTGAAATCCATCAACTGATGATCGATCTGCCTGCCGATGAAGCCTTCCTGAAAGCGGATCTGCACCCGGATAATCTGGACGCCGCCATCCGTTCGGTTGAGAACTAAGTGATGTAAAGGAGTAGTGTATGAGCAACGAACGCCATACCCAGATGTGGGCCCACGGTGCCGACATGGTGGTGGGGCAACTGGAAGCGCAGGGTGTCAAACATGTCTTCGGCATCCCCGGCGCGAAAATCGATAAAGTGTTTGATTCTCTTCTCGATTCCTCAATTGAACTTATTCCGGTACGCCACGAAGCGAACGCCGCGTTTATGGCGGCAGCGGTCGGGCGTATCACCGGCAAAGCGGGCGTAGCGCTGGTGACCTCGGGTCCTGGCTGCTCCAACCTGATTACCGGCATGGCGACCGCCAACAGCGAAGGTGACCCGGTGGTCGCACTCGGTGGGGCAGTGAAACGCGCCGATAAAGCCAAGCTGGTGCACCAGAGCATGGACACGGTGGCAATGTTCCAGCCGGTGACCAAATATTCCGTTGAGATCTCCTCCCCGGATGCTATCTCTGAAGTGGTTTCGAACGCCTTCCGCGCCGCCGAACAGGGCCGCCCGGGCAGTGCGTTTGTCAGCATTCCGCAGGATATCTCTGACCAGCCGGCCAGCGGCAATATTCTGCCCTCTAATGCCGTGCCGCAGTTAGGCTCTGCGCCCGACAAGATGATTGATGAGGTCGCGAAGCTGATTGCCGGGGCGAAAAATCCCGTCTTCCTGCTCGGCCTGATGGCCAGCCGGGAAGAGAATATCGCCGCGCTGCATCACCTGCTGGAGAAAACCCATATTCCGGTGACCAGCACCTACCAGGCGGCGGGCGCGGTTAACCAGGAGCACTTCACCCGCTTTGCCGGGCGTGTGGGCCTCTTCAATAACCAGGCGGGCGACCGACTGCTGCACCTGGCGGACCTGGTGATCTGTATCGGCTACAGCCCGGTGGAGTACGAACCGGCCATGTGGAACACCGGTGATGCGAAGCTGGTACATATTGATGTGCTGCCCGCGTATGAAGAGCGCAACTACTCGCCGAGCGTTGAGCTGATTGGCGATATCGGCAGCACGCTCGATAAGCTGGCACATAAGATTGCCGAACCGCTGGTGCTCTCGCCGCGCGCGTCGGAAATCCTTATCGATCGTCGCAACCAGCGCGAACTGCTCAGCCGTAAAGGCGCGCAGCTTAATCAGTTTGCTATTCACCCGCTGCGCATTGTCCGTGCGATGCAGGATATCGTGAATAATGACGTCACCCTGACGGTGGATATGGGCAGCTTCCATATCTGGATTGCCCGCTACCTCTATAGCTTCCGCGCGCGCCAGGTGATGATCTCCAATGGCCAGCAGACGATGGGCGTTGCCCTGCCGTGGGCGATTGGCGCATGGCTGGTCAATCCGGGGCGCAAAGTGGTCTCGGTCTCCGGCGACGGCGGATTTTTACAATCCAGCATGGAGCTGGAAACCGCCGTGCGTCTGGGTGCCAATATCCTGCACATCATCTGGGTGGATAACGCCTACAACATGGTGGCGATTCAGGAAGAGAAGAAATATCAGCGCCTCTCCGGAGTCAACTTCGGCCCCGTCGATTTTAAAGCCTATGCCGAATCCTTCGGCGCGAAAGGGTTTGCCGTTGAAAGCACCGCCGCGCTCGAGCCGACGCTGCGCGCAGCGATGGACACGCAAGGCCCGGCGGTGGTCGCCATTCCAGTGGACTACAGCGATAACCCGCTGTTGATGGGCCAGCTGCACCTCAGCCAGATTCTGTAAAAACTAAGGAGTCGTTATGAAAAAAGTCGCATTTGTTACCGGTGCCGGCCAGGGTATTGGTCGCGCCATCGCCCTGCGTCTGGCCAAAGATGGTTTTGCCATCGCCGTTGCCGACTACAACAGTGAGACCGCAAAAGCGGTTGCCGAGGAGATCAACGCCAGCAACGGCAGCGCGATTGCCGTCACCGTTGACGTTTCCAACCGCGAGCAGGTGTTTGCCGCCGTCGAAGAGACGCGCAAAAAACTGAACGGCTTTGACGTGATCGTCAACAACGCCGGGGTTGCGCCTTCCACACCGATTGAGTCCATCACCGAAGAGGTGATCGACAAGGTCTATAACATCAACGTGAAAGGCGTGATTTGGGGCATGCAGGCGGCGATTCAGGCCTTCAAAGCGGAAAAACACGGCGGCAAAATTATCAATGCCTGTTCACAGGCCGGTCACGTCGGTAACCCGGAACTGGCGGTTTACAGTTCAAGTAAATTCGCGGTACGCGGCTTAACCCAGACCGCCGCACGCGATCTGGCCCCGCTGGGCATTACCGTTAACGGCTTCTGCCCGGGGATCGTTAAAACCCCAATGTGGGCCGAGATTGACCGCCAGGTCTCTGAAGCGGCGGGTAAACCGATCGGTTACGGCACTGAAGAGTTCGCAAAACGCATTACGCTTGGTCGCCTGTCAGAGCCGGAAGATGTCGCGGCGTGCGTCTCTTACCTCGCTGGCCCGGATTCGGACTACATGACCGGGCAATCTCTGCTGATTGATGGCGGTATGGTCTTTAACTAGTTTTACGGCTCGGACATGGCCTTGCCTCTGCCTTCGCGCAGGGGCTTTTTTTTATCTACACCTTTTGCGTTTTTCGGTAAACGAGCGAAGAAATTGTCGTTTTGGTTGCGCAGCAAAGTGCGTTTTACTGACAGCATCAACCCTCTGCTGGAGTACGTGCTGATGAAACAACGGCTGCAACAATGGCTTTCACGCCTCACCCCACCGCTGAGTGTGCCGGTAGAGGAGGGGGAGTTTGATTCCGGGCGCCATGTCGCGCTGCTTATCCCTTTTGGCCTGCTCTACGGTCTCGACTACCACCCCTCAATGTGGATTTACGATGAAAAGTGAGCGCTTCCACCTCGTCATGCGCTACAGCTACTGGAATGAACTGTGCGCGCTAACGCACGGCCCGTCAGCAGCGGGCTCTCTTCTCTTATTGATTGATGAACAGGTACACCCCCTCTTTTTCCGCACCGCTTGAGGTCATCAGTGCTGATGCACGTCAGGCGCAATAAACTCAGCGCTGCCTCGCATTTTTTGACTTTTTAATCCCCTTTACGCGTTATTTTTCCCGGCTTACAACGAAGCTCACAATTTCATCACTTCATCTTGTATGGTAGTAGACTTGAAATCATCAGCAGAGATAACGTGGGTGCCGTGAAGCATGCGTCCTCAATCTGGCTGCGCAAAACAGTGGCCAGCGGTTAACGCGATAATCCTTATATGGGGTTTTTATGTCTCTGATAACTAAAATGATTAATCAAAATGCGGGAGGGGATGATGAGTCGTAAACAGCGTAAAGTCACAATCCCTGTCAGCATTGGCTACGGCATGACGGATATTATGGGCGGCGGTGCCTTTACGGTGATCGGTGCCTGGTTGCTCTTCTACTACACCACCTTTGTCGGTCTGTCACCGCTGCAAGCCGCCTCTATTGTGGCCATTGCCCGCATCGTTGACGCCATCGTCAGCCTGTTTATGGGCAGCTTTACCGACCACTTCTATAAAAATGCCTTAGGCAAAAAGTTTGGCCGCCGCCGCTTCTTTCTGTTGATTGGCGCGCCGCTGATGCTGGTCTATATCCTGCTCTGGCTCAACGGCATGAACTTCTGGTTCTATCTCGCCGTCTATCTCGCTTTTGAGATCATCGCCGCGATGGTGCTGATCCCCTGGGAGACGCTGCCATCAGAGATGACGAAAGATTTTAACGATCGCACCAAGCTCTCAACCTGCCGCATGTTTCTTTCCGCGTCCGGCACCTTTCTCGCCACCTTTATTCCGGGCTTGCTGATTGGCTGGCTGGGCGAGAAGAATGCTGATGCGTATCTCATCAACGGCATTGTCTTCGCAGTACTGTTTATGGTCTGCGTCTTTATCTCCTGGCGCGTCACCTGGGAGCGCGAGTTAACGCCGGAGATGCTGGCCGAGATGGAGAAAGCGGCGCAGAAGCGCAGCATGGCACAGACGCTCTCCGGCATTGGCGCGCTGTTTAAAGATTATGCCTCTACGCTTAAAATCCGTGCCTTTCGTAAACATCTGGCGATCTACCTCTTCTCCTTTACCGCAAAAGATGTCTACAACACGGTGTTCGTTTTCTTCTGCGTCTACTGCCTGAATGTCTCGTCATCACTGGCGGGCACGCTGCTGTCGATGAGCATTGTCGGCCTGCCGGTGACGCTGGCGGCAGGGGTGGCGATCATCAAATTTGGCCCTTCGCGCCTCTATGTGTTCGCCTATAGCCTGATGATGATCTGCCTGGCGGGCTTCTTCCTGGTCTATCAATTCCCGAGCGAGCACAAAGTGCTGATGCTGGTGATCCTCGCCGGGGTCTATCAGGTGGGGCGCTGCGTGCTGGAGTTCACGCCGTGGAACGTCTTCCCGTTTATTCCCGATATTGACGAAATGGTGACGCGCCAGCGCCGCGAAGGGCTGTTCGCTGCGGTGATGACCTTCTCACGCAAAACCACGGTGGCCATCGCAACCTTTGCGGTGGGGCTGCTGCTGCAAAGCGGTGGTTTCGTAAAAGGCAGCCAGGTGCAGCCGCAGGAAGCGATCAACACCATTGTGATGCTGCTGTTTGTCGGCACCGTTGGCCTGCTGCTGGTGGCGCTATGGCAGGCACTGACCTTCCATCTCAATAAGCGCACGCACCGCATCTTCGTCGAAGAGCTCGATCGCCTGAAGGCGGGCGGCCTGAAGCAGAACGTGACGCCACAAGCGCGCCATATTGTTGAGGATCTCACCGGCCACGCTTACGACACCCTGTGGAGCGACGTACCGCAACCCGCATTAAAATCAGCCACACCCACCTCCTCGCTGAGCTAACGTTACCGCTCATCAAGGCCATGCTTGTCAGCGTGGCCTTTTTTATTTCCTGCTCCCAACGCAATCAAATAATTTAATCCTAAAAGCACTAAGGGAAGAATATTATTGTTTCGTCTTTTATAACGAATAAGTAATAACTTCTTAATATTATTAGAGAGCGATCACATCAGTCGATTTTTTTAAATGAAACTGCAGTGGTGGAGAATTATATTGGCTATGCACGCACTGCTATTTTATTTATTTGCAGAGTTTTCTCGTTATTAATGTAATTAACGGTGTCGATCTTTCTGTTTTCGGATAATTATTTACAGGGAGTTGCTATGACCACTATAGAAAATAGATCGCTGTTTTCACGAATGATGTTATGGGTAAATGAACGTTTTCCATTAACCAATACCCCTCTCTTTTTTATTCTCTGGTTTTTATCTTTTTCAGTCGCAATACCCGCGCAAGAGAGTATTAGCCCGGTAAAAATTGCTCTCGGTTGCCTGCTGTCACTCTCCTTTTTTCTGCTGCTCCGCGTGCTGGATGAACATAAAGATTATACGGATGACTGCCTTCACCACCCGCAGAGAGTATTGCAGCAGGGCATCATCAGCCTCACTCACCTGAAGTGCCTCGGCGCGCTCTGCGTGCTGATCCAGCTGGGCGGCATCGCGCTGCTCAGCGAGGGTGAGCCGCAGATATGGCTAAGTTGGGGGCTGCTGCTCTGCTGGACCTTCCTGATGACAAAAGAGTTTTTCGTCGCCGAGTGGCTTAAACAGCACTTCTCCCTCTATGCGCTCTCCCACACGCTGGTGATGCCGTTTGTTATCGGCTGGCTGGCAACCCTCGCCTCGCCTGCGGCAACGCTTAATCTGCCGCTTATTTTGCTGATGCTGCTCGCCTTCTTATGCGGATTAAGTTTTGAAATTACCCGGAAATGTAAAGGGCCGGACGAGGATCGCGAAGAGATCGCCAGCTGGTCGCAATTATATGGTCGCCCCCTGTCGGTATTGATGATTATCGGCCTGCTGATATTGATGGTTATCGTGCAGTATTTTCTTATTTTGTGCAAAACCGGTGCGGTATCAATCTGGTTTTATGCGGCAAGTGCTTTTATTAATTTCTTCACCATAAGCCAGTTGCTGATTTTTCTGATTAATGCCAATCAACAGAACAGAAAAAGAAATGAAACGATGGTCGGCATGGCAATGCTGACAGGATATTTGCTGTGTATTGTTGAAATATATTTGTAGCGCAAGGGAAGGGAATAATGATGATGGAATCGTTAATTACGGCGACAATTGTCGATATACGCCCGGCTGAGTTTACACTCTTATTTGAAAGCGAAGATCGCTGTAATGCCTTTATCACGGACCCGCAGCGCGCGTTATCTCTCTACGATCGGGCGGTGCAGCTCCCGGCGCTAAAAATCCTGCATAAAGAGCGTCAGCAGAGCGGGCAGTGGTTGGCGACATTAACCTGCCGCTCGCCGCAGGAGAATAAGCAGTGCTACTGGCAGCTCAAGCTGTGCCGCCCGCACGAAGAAACCCCTGAAAGTGCCGCCACCTTACCCCGCCGCCATCTCTACGACTGGAGCGAGAAGGCGCGGCAAACGAGGCTGGCCTGGCTGCGTCAGCACACCGGCCACGCTTTAAACCAGATCGCTACCACCCGCCTGCAGGCGGAAAAGCTGCAAAGCCATCTTGAGGGGTTTATCGGCTCGGTTGAAGTTCCCATCGGCATTGCCGGTCCGCTGCTGATCAACGGCTGTCGCGCGAAAGGGATCTTTTACGCGCCGCTGGCGACCAGCGAAGGGGCGCTGGTGGCCTCCGTTTCGCGCGGTGCCAGCGCCATCACCCACAGCGGCGGGGCGACAGCGCGCGTCACCGGTCAACGGATGATGCGTTCGCCGCGCTTCGAATTTCCCTCAGTGCGCGACGCGCTCGCGTTCTGTGCCTGGGCCGAAGACTATTTCACCGACATCAGCGACATTGTGCGCCAGCACTCGCGTTTTGCGCGCCTCACCAGCCTGACGCCGCGCATCATCGGTAATGCCGTGCATCTGACCTTTACCTATCACACCGCCGATGCCGCCGGGCAGAATATGACCACCACCTGCACCTGGCAGGCGTGCCGCTGGATCCTCGCGCACCTTCCGCTGGCGTTAACTCCCCAGCGCTACATTCTGGAAAGCAACCTCTCCAGCGATAAGAAAAGCTCGTGGAGCAGCTTTGCGCAGGGCAGGGGAACCCAGGTTATCGCCGAGGCAACGCTCACCGCTGCCGCCTGCCGCAGCCGTCTGCGCATTGAGCCAGCGCAACTGGTCGGGGCGTTTCAGGGCTTTTGTGAAGGCTCCGTCGCTGCCGGCATGACCGGGGTAAATATTAATACCGCCAACGTCATCGCGGCGATGTTTACCGCGCTCGGCCAGGATATCGCCTGTAGCCATGAATCCTCCCTCTCGCAGCTGCAAATGCGCCTCACGCCCGAGGGCAACGTCTATTGCAGCATGACGCTTCCGGCGCTGGTGATTGGCACCGTCGGCGGCGGGACCACGCTTCCCGACCAGGCTGAGTGCCTGCAAATGCTGGGCTGCCAGGGTGCCAACGGCAGCGAAAGGCTGGCGGAGATCATCGCCTCATTTTGCCTGGCGCTCGATATCTCAACCCTCAGCGCGCTGGCGAGCGACGAATTTGCCAAATCCCACGAACGGCTTGGGCGGCAGCGGCGTACCGCGCCGCCGGGCAGGAGGGGAGGCGATCCGCTTCACCGCTGCTTTCAGCACGCCCGCTATACCGCTGCGTGGGGCGAACAACCACCTGCACACATCGCTCCGATGCGCTGGCAGGGAAACCAGGACAGTATTTTGACGGCGCTCAGTTCGCATAGCGCGACGCTGCCCGTCGGCCTGTTTGCCTATCGACTTCAGCGTGAAGATGGCACACAGGTGGCGGCGCTACTGAAGCACAAACCGCCAACCGATGCGATAACCCAACTGCTGCACTCGCTGGCGGCAGGCTGCACGCCCGAGCTTGCCGAACTGCTTGCAAGTCTGCTCCCTGCCAGCGAGTTCAGCCACGCGCGGGAAAGGGAGATGGCGCTTATCACGCAAAGCGATCCCGCCTTTACCCGCCATGTGCCGACGCTCTACGGCACCTACGAAGAGGGACAACAGAGCGTCATCATTGAGGAGTTGCTCGGGGAAGAAGTGCTGCTTAACAGCCTCTCCAGCGGCGTGCGCTGGCAGCAGCCGCAGATCGATGCCGCGCTGCGGGGCATCGCCGATATCCATGCGCTCTGGTATCGCCGCCATGATGATCTGCAAACCACCTTTCGCCATATCGATTTCCCCTCGGTCGACACCATCAACAGCATGGTGCCGCTCTGGCAGGCCATCGCCGCCTTCAGCCATCGCACTGCGCCACAGCTTTTCACCACATCGCTGCTGCATCACTGGCTGGACTGCGCCGAAAACAGCGCGGCGCAGTGGCGCGAACTGGCGACGCTGCCGAGAACGCTGGTGCATAACGACTTCAGCCCGCGCAACATCGCGCTGCGCCGGGAGGATTCGCGGCTGTGCTGCTGGGACTGGGAGCTGGCGACGCTGCATGTCCCGCAGCGCGATCTGGCTGAGCTATTAACGTGGACGCTCGATGAGCGCACCACGCTGCAAACGCTGTTACATCACGTGGCGTTTCACCGCAGCCAGCTGGCGACGAGGCTGGGCACCGCTATCGATGCCGGGGAGTGGTATCGCGGTTTCTGCCTCGCCCTGCGCGACTTCGGCCTGCGCCGGTTGTCGTTTTACCTGATGCTTCATCACGTCAAGCCACGGCCCTGGTTCCCCGCCCTTTTGCGCACCTGGGGGCATCTGGTCGAGCTTAGCCAACAACGGATCTAAAAGGAGTTACCGTGAACTATCTCTACTCTGCCGCAGAGGCGGCTACCCTCGATGAGCAGCAACTGGGCGGCAAGGCAGCCAACCTGTTGTGGCTCACTGCCCACGGCTATCCGGTACCGGACTGGTGGGTGATCCCCGCCAGCGCGATGGATGAGATGCTGCGCTGTGATGCAAAAGCCGCGCAGTTGATGGCGCAACTCTCACCACAGATGCCCGCCGATCAGATTGAAACCTTTGCCGGGAAAATCAGCGCGCGCCTCGCCCGGCTGCCGCTGCCGGAACCGCTGATGCAGGCGCTCGACGCCCTTGATGGCGAGATGCTCTGGGCGGTGCGATCTTCCTGCAGCGATGAAGATGCCCGCCAGGCCTCGTTCGCCGGGCAGATGGACAGCTTTCTGTTTCAGCGCGGCAAGCAGCAGCTGGTGGATGCGGTAAAAGGGGTGATGATGTCGACATGGAGCGCGCGCGCCATGGCCTACCGCCTGCGCAAAGGGCTGGCGCTAAGCGCGATCCACTGTTCGGTCATTATTCAGGAGATGGTCGAAGGCGAGGTGTCAGGCGTGCTGTTTACCGCGCACCCGGTCAGCGGGTCGCGCCGGACGATGCTTATCTCCGCCGCCTGGGGCTGCGGGGAGGGGATCGTCTCCGGGCAGTGCAGCACCGACGAATTTAGCGTGCCGCTAGAGGGCAATAGCTTCACGCAATCCCTCAGCGAGAAAACCACCGCCGTGGTCTTTGACCGCAAGCGCGGCAACGGCACCCGCGAGGTGGAGCTTGCTGCCGACCAGGCGGCGGCATCCTCACTGACGGCAGCGCAGATCCTCGCCCTGCGCGATATGGGCGCCGCCATCGCCCGGGCGCTGCGCGCGCCACAGGACATTGAGTGGACGCTCAAAGATAACCATCTCTACCTGCTGCAAACCCGCCCCATCACCCATCTGCCGAAAGATAGCGGCTGCGCGAGCGAGACGCTGATTTGTGACAATGCCAATATTCAGGAGTCTTACTGCGGGGTGACGACGCCGCTCACCTTCTCCTTTGCCCGCGCCGCTTACGCCACCGTATATGAGCAGACCCTGCAACTGGTGGGTTGCTCTGCCAGGGAGCGCGACCAGCGCCGGGCCATCACCGACAATATGCTCAGCCTGGTGCGCGGGCGGGTCTACTACAACATCCAGAACTGGTATCGCGCCCTGCTGCTGTTGCCGTCGTTCAGGATGAATAAGCGTGATATGGAAGCGATGATGGGGCTGGAGGAGCCGGTCGACACCATCAGGGATAAGCAGCTCTCCACCCGTGAAAAGGTCGCCGCACTGCCAGCAATGCTAAAGATGGGTGCACGGGTTGGCTGGGCGCTCTTCAACCTTGAACCGCGCATCCGTGACTTTTTGCATAACTACACCCTTGCGCAGAGTTATATCGATCGCGACGCTCTCCACACCCTCTCACCGGCGGAGCTTATCGCCCGGCTCAAATACCTTGATCAACACCTGCTGGCGCGCTGGACTGCGCCGATTGTGAATGACTTTTACGTTGCTCGTTACAACGGCAACGTGCAGGCGCTGCTGCGCGAACTCTGGCCCGATGAGCATCAGCAAATGAGTGGCGATCTGCTGGCGGACGAGGGGCAACTTATCAGCACGGAGCCGACCCGGCACCTGCTGGCGCTGAGCCAGTATGCCCGCCAACGCCCGCAGCTGGCGGCGCTTATTCAGAGCGATGCCAGCGCCCATCTGCTTATTCGCCTGAAAGCGCTGGACGAGCACTTTTACCAGCAGTGTCTCGACTACATCGAGCGCTACGGCGATCGCACCATTGGCGAACTCAAGCTGGAGAGCATCACGCTACGCCAGGATCCTCGTTTTCTGTTTGACGTACTGCGTAACTACCTCAACAGCGAAACCGCGCACGCAAAGCCGACGGGCACGCTGCGGGCCGCAGCGGAAGAGAGAGTCTTCTGCCGTTTGCAGCAGACGCGCGGCAAACGCACGCTGGCGCGCTTCAAGCGCGATCTCAGCAGGCTGAGGCGTGCGATCCACCACCGCGAAACGATGCGCTTCACCCGCACAAAAATGTTTGCCCTCTACCGCGATATCTATCTTCAACTGGGGCACCAGCTGGCACTTGAAGGTGTGCTGGAGAGCGATCGGGATATCTTCTGGCTGACACGGGAGGAGATCTACCAGGGGCTAGAGGGAACGGCGGTGCAAACGGGCTTAACCACACTTATCGCCCAGCGCCGCGCCGAATATGCGGTCTATCAGCAGGAGGAGGAGCCGGCTAACCGCCTCTCTCTTACCCAGACGCTGTACCAGCAGCAAACCTTACACGCCGCGCAGCAGCCGACGGCAGAGATTACGCAACTGCAAGGCACCGGCTGCTACCCCGGCACGGTGGAAGCGCCGGTGAGCCTGGTGCTCTCGCCGGAGGAGGCAGCCAGGCTGGACGGCACCATCCTCTGCACCGTGCGCACCGATCCGGGCTGGGCACCGCTCTTTCCGGGTCTTAGCGGATTGATTGTCGAGCGCGGATCGACGCTATCGCACTCCGCCATCGTCGCCCGCGAGATGGGCATTCCGGCGATTGTTGGCGTACCCGGCGTGACCCGCCAGCTTCAGCAGGGCGAGGTGATCCGCATGGATGGCGCGAGCGGGCAGATTACGCGCGGCACAGAGAGAGGGAGAGGGGAAAATGAACCGACCGTTGATTGAACAGGAGTGGCAGGCAGGCGATACGCTGGATAAGGGCTTTCTGGCGATTGCACCCCACATCTATGCCCATGACCCCTTCTGGCCGGGCGAAGATGAGGCTGTGATGGCGCGTCAGTTTAGCGCCGCCAACCCCTTTATGCAGCAGGGCCGCGTCTGGACCGGCTACATTCGCGACTGCGCGCGCTTAACGGGCTTCGCCACCCTCAACGCCGCCGGGGAAACGGTGGTCAACTTCGGTTTCTGGGAGACCATCAATAACCGCATTCCCAACCATCGCCTGTTTCGCGCCCTGATGCGCTGGGCAAAAGCGCAGGGGGCCTCACGGCTTATCGGCCCGATTAATTTCAGCACCTTAGGCAAATTTCGCCTGCGGCTGGATACGCCGACCTGCGCGCCGTTTGCCGGTGAGCCCTATAACCCACCCTGGTATCAACACCTGCTGGGGCAGATGGGTTTTCAGCCGCTGGCGCGCTACTTCTCGCTGTTTGAAGATGCGGACGTGGTGCGCCAGCTATCCCTTCCCGCAGAGGATATCGGGCGCTGGCGCACCGCTGACTTTTCCCTCCAGCCGCTGACGCCCGCGCTGTGGCAGGCGCACCGGCAAGCGCTGTATGCGCTCATCACCCGGCACTTTGCTAACAATATCGGCTGGAGCATCAGCAGCGAGGCGCTCTTCGACTGGCACTTTAACGCCGATACGCTGCAACCCTATTGTCAGGCGCCCGGCTCCTGTCTCGCCTTTGGCCCGCAGGGCGATGTCGCCGGGCTGCTGTTTACGCTGGCGGATAAGCGCCAGCGGGCGGGGATCTTCAAAACCATCATGATTGTGCCGCACTACCGCCGCTCTCTGCTCTACGCCACGCTGGTGCGCCGCTTTCTCTTCAGCTTCGATGCCCAGTGGCCGCGCCTCGGTGCGGCACTGCTTAACTGGAAAGGGCCGACAACCGCCACCGCACTGCGCGCCTGTTGCAGCCCGAACAAGGTTTTTCACCACTATGGACTCTACTACAGGGATGTGCGCCATGAACTTCTGTGACTTTTTGCTGCAACAGCCCCCTTCGCTGCCCGCGCTCTGTGCCGGGCCTGAAACTGTCACCTATGCCGAGCTTCTCTCCCGTGCGGCGGTGTATCAACGCAGGCTGGAGCGCAGCGGGCTGCATACGGGCCAGCGCGTGCTGCTGCTGACGCCGCCGGGCATCGAGTTTTACCTGCTGCTCTACGCGATGCTGGGAGCCGGGCTGATTCCGGTGCTGGTGCAAAAAGAGATGGCGCGCCAACAGCTGCGCAGCTGTCTGAAGCAGGCGCGTCTGAGCGCCATGATCGTGGCGCAGAGCGCCGGAAAAGGGTGGTGTCTGCTGCCGGAGCTGTGGATGATTCGCCGCTTTACGATCGATACGCCGCGGATCTTTACCGCCCCTTTAGCGCAGGCGGAGGGCGTTAACATCGCTTTTCGCGTAGAGGCCCTTGATGACGAGGCGACGGCGCTGCTGACCTTTACCAGCGGATCGACGGGCACGCCAAAAGGCGTGGTGCGCTCCCACCACTCGCTGCTGGCGCAGTGTCAGGCGATGAGCCACTTCTTTCCACACCGCCAGCAGCGGGATGTGACCTCTTTTCCGATCCTGACGCTGTTCAGCCATTTTCACGCGGGCTGCTGCTCTCTGCTGCCCGGTTTTGATGAGCAGGGCCGCCTGCCGGTGCAGATGATTGCCGACGCGATTAATGCCCAACAGATCACGCGCCTGAGCGTCTCGCCCGCCTGGCTAAGAGAGCTTGTCGCCTATGCCGAAGTTCAGCAGTGCACCTTTGCGTCGGTAAGAGAGGTGATTATTGGCGGCGCGCCGGTAACGCGGGCGTTGTTACTGGCTGCCCGCTGCTATTTCCCCAAAGCCGCCTGCGCGGTTAACTATGGCGCGTCGGAAGCCGATCCCATCAGCAATGTTAGCGTCGACGAGCTTCTTGACGCCTGGGATCGGCAGCCAGGCTACCTTGTCGGGCGACCGGGGCCGCAAACCGCGATCCTGATTGCGCGCGAGCGGGTTCCTCAGCCTGTGGGGGAGGAGGGGGAGATTCTGGTCTGCGGGCCGCAGGTGCTGACCCGCTATCTCGATAACCCGCAGGCGGAGCAGCGCACGAAAATCCGCGATCCCGAGGGGCGCGTCTGGCACCGCACCGGAGACAGCGGCTTTCTCGATGCGCAGCAGCGCCTCTGGTTGACGGGCAGGATCGCCGACCAACTGCGCACGCCGTCGGGCTTAATGCTCTCGCCCTATCCGGTGGAAAAGCAGCTTAATGGGCTGCCGGGGATCGCCGACAGCGCGGTGGTGCAGGGGCCGCAGGGGGAGATTTGCGTGGTGCTGCAACAGGCGGTGCAGTGCCGCACCGCCGCGCCATTGCTGGCAACCCACTTTCCCGACGAGACGGTCCGCTTCTGGCTCTGCGCGAAGCTACCCGTCGATGCCCGCCATCACAGCCGTATCGACCGCGCGCGGCTGCGTTGCCTGATAGCACGGCGAAAGCTAAAAGCGTTTTTTCCGGAGGTGCAAGGATGAACTATCCCTTTATCTGCCGTCTGTCGCTGCCGGATTGTCTGACGCTGACGGGCATGGTTATCGCCCTTGGCGGGATCGGTGCCGCCTTATCCGGCGCTATCTGGCTCAGTATCAGCCTGCTTTATCTTGCGATGCTGGCCGATGCGCTGGATGGCAAACTGGCCCGCTGGCTCGGCTGTGAACGCCCCTTTGGCCGCTACCTTGACGGCTTTTGCGATCTGCTGCTCTACCTGGTGGCACCCGCGCTGATTTTTTACCTCAGCGGCTATCGCGGCGGTAGCGCCTTTTTTCTCGCCCTGATGGTGGTGTGCGGCGCGCTTCGCCTCTCCCGGTTCAATGAAAGCGGCAATATCACCCACCATGCCGCACTGGCGTATCTGGGCATGCCGGTCTTCTGGAGCCTCTTTATCCTTAGCGGCTGGGCGCTGCTGGCCCTCGTTTTACCGCCGCTGATCTGCGCCCGGCTGCTGAGCGTGGCATTAACGCTCTTCAGCCTGGCAATGCTTCTCAACCGCCCCTTCCCGAAGTTCTCCTCACTGATGACGCTGGTTACGCTCTGCCTTAGCGGCGCGGCGCTGTTTGGCTTGCTGCATCTCGGAGGCGTGCATGGATAGCTCCTCCCTGTGGGCGCTCTGGCAACTGCTGCTGCCGGTGTTTATTGCTGGCTGCGTGCATATGGCGGTGGTGACCTGCAATGCGCTGCCCAGGCTTGCGGTGCCGCTCAATGCACGTCTGTTTGGCGGCAACAAAACCTGGCGAGGGATGGTGATTGTGCCGTTTATCAGCATGCTGGTGGCACCCCTCTGCCTGGCAAATGAGATGGAGGACCCGTGGCTGCTGGGCGCAGCGACGGGGCTGGGCTATATGCTTGGCGAGCTGCCGAACTCGGCGCTGAAACGGGCGCTGCGGATTGCGCCGGGCACGCTGCCCGCGCGCCGCCGATGGCTGTTTCTCTTTCTCGATCAGGCGGACTCCGGCCTCGGTGTGGCACTGGCATGCGGCTGGCTGCTGGCGCTGGATGCGTGCCAGGTTCTGCTTCTGCTGGCGCTCTTTATCCTCAGCGTGCCGGTCATCAAGTTAACGCTCTTTTCGCTCGGCCTTAAAAAGAGCCGCTTCTGATGCCGAGATAAAAAAAACCGCCCTGCAGGCGGTTTTTTTACTCCACGGAAATTACTTCTCTTTGGCTATCCAGTCGCGGATCAACGGCCCGGCCTGCTGCAACGCCTGCGGGCTGAACATACCGTCATGAGTGCATGGCAGGATGTGGGTAGCGATTATCCCCTCGACGAAGGGTGCCCACAGCTGCGCATCGAAACCCTCTTCGCCGTCGCGGCGCGTTGCCGCCCGCAGGAAGAGGATATCCCCCTGAAAGCGCGACGGCGTGAAGGCTGCCAGCAGGCGCGGCGCCTCGCGAAACTCCGCAAGGATACGCTCAAATACCACCGGCTCCATTACCGCCAGCGGATGCTCCTGCGCCACTAAACGGCGGCGCAGCGCCTCGACGGTAAGCTCACTCTCTGCGGGCACGCTGCCGGTTAAGGCTTCAAACAGCGCCGAGAGGCTCTCGCTGTCTTGCCGCTCCCTGTCGCGGTAGCGCTCGCCCAGCGGGTAGCCATCGAGCAAGATTAACGTGCTGACAACCTGCCCGGCCTGCTGCAACAGGGTGGCGATTTCTTGGGCCAGATGGCAGCCAAACGACCAGCCGAGCAGGGCATAGGGGCCGTGTGGCTGTACCTTCACTATCTCCGCGAGATAACTTTTTGCCAGCGCGTTAACCGCGGGTAACGACACCCCGCTGCTCAGCCGGTGCGATTGCAGGCCAAACAGCGGTTGCGCGTCGCCAAGCCAGGGAATAAGCCCGGCGTAGGACCAGCTCAACCCGCCGCCGGGCGGCAGGTAGAAGAGGGGCGTTTTCTCCCCGTGCGGTTGCAGAGGCAGCATCACATCCAGCACGTTGCTGCGGTGGTTGCTCTGAAGCCGCTGCGCCAGCAGCGCCACCGTCGGGTACTCAAACAGATCGCGCAGCGTCAGTTTCACCTGCCACGTTTTGTCGATAGCGTTAATCAGCCGGGCCGCCAGTAATGAGTGGCCGCCAAGGGCAAAAAAGCTGCTGTCGACGGTGATGGTTTCCACATTGAGCAGTTCGCAAAACCGCGCAGCCAGCCAGCTTTCCCGCTCGTTTTGCGGCGCGCGCCCTGGCCCGGTATGGAAATCGGGCTTCGGTAAATCCGCAAGTGCCAGCTTACCGTTGGCGTTAAGCGGCAGCGCCGCCAGCAGCACAATCGCCGCGGGCACCATAAAGTCCGGCAGGCACTCGCGCGCAAACTGTTGTAGCGCTGCGCTGAGATCGGTCTCCGGCACAGAGGGCACCACATAGGCGACAAGCTGCTTATTGCCGCTGCGATCTTCAAGGGCCACCACCGCCGCCTGCTGAACCGCAGCGTGCTGTTTCAGCACCATCTCCACTTCGCCGGGTTCAATACGGAAACCGCGAATTTTCACCTGCTGATCGCGGCGGCTGACAAAACAGAGCGCGCCGTCGCGCCGCCATTTGACGATATCGCCGGTGCGGTACATCCGGCTTCCCGCCGGGCCAAAGGGATCGGCGACAAAGTGTGCCGCGCTCAGCGTTGGGTGGTTGATATAGCCGCGCGCCACCCCGCGTCCGGCGATATAGAGCTCTGCCGCCACGCCCGGTGGCACCGGCTGCAGATGGCTATCAAGCACGTAGAGGCGGGTGTTATCGAACGCTCTGCCAATCGGCACGTCAAGGTAGGGCGCATCGGCCTGAGTGATGGGGTAGTCCGTCGCATAGGTGGTGATCTCCGTCGGGCCATAAATATTCAGCAGTTCGAGATGCGGCCAGCGCTCACGCACCGCCTGAACCGCGCTGGCAGAGATCTTCTCCCCACCGGTATAAACCCGGCGTAAGCCTGCAAGGCAGTCGCTCGCCTCCTCGGCGATCAGGCGGAACAACCCGGAGGTTAAAAAGGCGGTCGTGACCTCACCCGCCACAAGCGTGTCGGCAAGCAGGGGCAGATCCAGCGTTTCACCGGGGACGATCACAGCATGGTGGCCATTAAGCAGTGTTCCCCACAGCTCCCAGGTGGAGGCGTCAAACGCATAGGCCGAATGCAGCAGAATGCGCTGGCAGGCCTCCGCTCGCCAGCGGCGGTCGCGTGCCAACGCCAGCACGTTATCCTGGGTGGTGGCAATGCCCTTCGGTTTGCCTGTCGAGCCGGAGGTGAACATCACATAAGCCAGATGGTGCGGCGTGGCCGTTGTTGCAACGCCCGCCGCCGTGGCGCGGGTTGCCGCGTCATCGACGATAAGCCGCACAATGCCCGGTGGCAGCGCCGCCTGGCGATGACTTTCATCCAGCAGCACGATGCGCAGATCCAGCTCATCAATACAATGTTGCCAGCGCTCTGCGGGATCGCTCGCCCGCAGCGGCACATAGAAACCGCCCGCTTTCACCACCGCGAGAAGGGCAATCACCAGCGAAAGTGAGCGTGACATCAGCACCGCCACGCCCTGCTCGCTGTTTATGCCCTGCTGTTGCAGGCGCTGCGCGAGGGCATTGGCGCAGGCATCCAGTTGCTGGTAGCTCAGCTGCTCCTGCGCGCAGCTGACGGCGATACGCTGCGGCGTGGCGGCGACCTGGCGGGCAAACTGCGCGGCCAGGGTGGCGGGCGGCACGTCACAACGGGTCTCATTCCATACTTCGAGCATCTCGTTACGCTGCCGGTCAGTGAGCAGCGGCAGCGTCATCACCGCACTCTCCGGCTCCTCCACCATGGTCTGCAACAGGTGTATGAAGTAGTCTGCCAGCGCAGTGATGGTCTGCCCGTCAAAGCGATCGACCGGGTAGTCAATTTGCACCTCCAGCGCGCTGACGTCGCCGCGCTCGCCGTAAACCTGCTCAACATTGAAGGTCAAATCAAACTTGGTGGTCACCAGCCCGACAGGCTGCGGCAAAAGCGTCAGATCCGCGAACTCCGGGGGCGTGGCGTCATTATTTTGCAGCACCATCATCACCTGGAAGAGTGGATGCCTGCCAGAGACGCGCTCGGGGTTAAGGCTTTTCACCACCCAGTCGAAAGGAACCTCCTGGTTAACCCAGGCAGAGAGCATAAACTCGCGCACCTGGGCCAGTGCCTCAACCACCGTGGGTTTTGCCGCCAGATCAACGCGAAGTACCAGGGTATTGACGAAGAAGCCGACCAGATCGCGCATCGCCTCATCTGATCGCCCGGCGACGGCGGTGCCGAGCGTAATATCCTCCCCGGCCCCCATGCGGCCAAAGAGGATCGCGGCGGCGGTTTGCAGCACCATAAAGGGCGTTGCCCCCTCATGGCGCGCCAGCTGTGTAATTTGCTGATAAAGCTTCTCATCAATGCGCAGCCTGACCTGCCCGCCAACGTAACTCGTCTCGGTCGTCGGGTGACGATCGACGGGCAACGTCATCGCTTCCGGTACGCCGGAAAGGGCTTCACGCCAGAAGGCGACCTGCTCTGCGGCAGTCTCGCTCTGGCTCTCAATTTCGCCCAGCCTCTCGCGCTGCCAGAGGGCGTAATCGGCGTACTGCACCGGCAGCGGCGTCCACTGCGGGGCTTGCATGGCGCAGCGCGCGGTATAGGCGCAGGCGAGATCGCGAAACAGCGGTGCCAGCGAGCCACCATCGCAGGCGATATGGTGGATAACCAGCAGCAGCACATGCTGCCGGGTTTGCGAAAGATGGAACAGGCTGGCGCGCAGCGGGATCTCTTCTGCCAGCTCAAACGGGTAGGCTGCGGCGTGATTAAGGGCATCGGTAAGCGACGAAGCCGCGATATCGCTCACCTCAAACGTTACTTCAAACGCATCGGGAGCGAGGATCTCCTGCCAGGGCTGCCCCTGGTGGAGCGGGTAGCGCGTGCGCAGGATCTCATGACGTTCAACCACATCCCGCACGGCTTCACGCAGTGCGGCGTCGTTCAGCTCCCCCTGTAAGCGGATGGCGAGCGGCATATTGTAGGCTGCATGGTTGTTATCGAGGTTTTTCAAAAGCCACATCCGCTGCTGGGCAAAAGAGAGCGGCAGCCGCTCGCTGCGTGGCTGTGGGCAGAGGGGCTCAGCAGGCTGGCTTCCCTGTTTCGTCAGTTGCCCGGCAAGCTGCGCGACCGTTGGATAGTCAAACAGCGTGCGGATCGGCACCTCGACCTCCAGCACGCGGGTGATACGGCTCACCAGACGCATCGCCAGCAGCGAATGGCCGCCGAGGGCAAAGAAGTCGTCATCAATACCGGGAGCATCTGACTGCAACACCTCGGCAAACAGCCCCAGCAGAATCTCCTCCTGCACGCTGCGCGGTGCGCGTCGTGCGCTTCCTGCACTCAGATCGGGGCGCGGCAGGGCGCATTTATCCAGCTTGCCGTTGAGGGTCAGCGGGAACTGTTCAATCTGCATAATCGCGCTCGGCACCATGTAGCCCGGCAGTTTTGCTGCCGCCAGGCTGCGCAGCGCGGCAATATCGAGCGGCGCATGCGTGTCGGCGGTGACGTAGGCCACCAGCTGCGGCTGAGTGTCGGCATCAAGCAGCACCACTTCTGCATGGGTAACCTGCGGGGCGCTTCGCAGGACGGCGGCAATTTCGCCCAGCTCAATACGAAAACCGCGCAGTTTCACCTGCTGATCCGCGCGCCCCAGGTAGTGCAGGTCTCCCTCTGGGCTCCTGACGGCGATATCGCCGGAGCGATACATGCGTGAGCCCGGCGCACCCCAGGGATCGGCAACAAAGCGTTGGCTGGAGAGTTCGACCCGGTTTAGATAGCCGCGCGCCAGCCCGGCACCGCTGATATACATTTCGCCCTCAACGCCTGGTGGCACCGGACGCAGCGCATCATCCAGCAGATGGATATGCAGATCGGGGATCGCCACGCCGATAAGGCTGCCTGTCGCCTCGCGCGCCCGCGCCGCGGTTAACGGCTGATAGCTCACATGCACGGTGGTTTCCGTGATGCCGTACATATTGATAAGTTCGGGAGCTGTATCCGGGTGGCGTTGATACCAGCGCTCGAGTTGGCTGAGATCCAGCGCTTCGCCACCAAATATCACCTTGCGCAGCGCCAGCGGCAGTTCGTCGTGCTCAAGATCGCGCTCGGCTTCAATCAACTGATAAAAAGCGGACGGCGTCTGGTTAAGGATGGTCACTTTTTTCTCGCTTAACAGCCGCAAAAAGGCCTGCGCATCGCGGCTGACCATAAAGGGCACCACCACCAGCTCGCCGCCATAGAGCAATGCGCCCCATATTTCCCAGACCGAGAAATCAAACGAGCAGGAGTGAAACAGCGTCCAGATATCGTGGCGCGAGAAGTTGAACCACGCCTCTGTCGCGGCGAAAAGACGCAGCACATTGCTGTGCGGGATCATCACCCCCTTTGGATTGCCGGTGGAGCCAGAGGTGTAAATGATATAGGCGAGGTTGTGCGCATGCACCGGGCGCAGCCGCTCGCTTTGCTGGAGATCCGCGCCGCTCTGCTGCGCCAGCCGTTGCTGGCTTTCAGCGCTATCAAGGAGCAGCAACTGCGATTCGTCAAACATCCCTGCGTGCGCCTGGAGTGACACGATCAGCGCCGGTCTGGCGTCGGAGAGAATGTAGGCCAGCCGCTCCGGCGGGTTATGCACATCCAGCGGCAGCCAGGCCGTGCCCGCTTTCAGCACCGCAAGAATGGCCACCAGCGCCTCAAGCGTGCGCGGCAGCGCCAGCGCCACAATCTCTTCGCTGCCGATGCCGCAGCTCACCAGATGACGGGCAAGTTGGTTCGCCCGCTGGTTAAGCTCGGCGTAGCAAAGCGTCTTATCGCCAAGCGAGAGGGCAGTGGCATCCGGGTAGAGCGCGGCGCACTGTTCAAACACCTCGTGCAGCGTGGTTTGCGTCCTCTCATCGAATGAGGCCGGTGCGGGAAGCAGCGCCTGCACCTCCTGAGGCAGTAACAGCGAAGCGTGGCCAATATGGCTGTCGGGGCGGTCAATCATGGTGTAAAGCAGATGCAGGAAGCGATCCGCCAGCCGCTCAACCTCCTCACCGGGGAAGATATCGGCCAGCGCGCTAAAGCGCAGCGCGAGCGATTCGCCGGGAACAGCGATAAGCCCCAGCGGGTAGTGGGAGGCATCGCCGCCGCGGTGCGAGGCGAGCGAAACCGTTAATTTTTCGCTCATTTCGGCGCTTGCGCTCTGCGGGTAGTTCTCAAATACCATCAGCGTATCAAACAGCGCCTCGCCGCCGGCGTCAGCCTGGATGGTGGTGAGATCGAGATACTGGCTGTCGAGCAGGCGCGTCTGCTCCGCCTGTAGCCGTTGCAGCAGCGTGGCAAAACTCTCCTCCATGCGCCAACTGAGGCGAAGCGGCAGCGTGTTGATCAGTAACCCGACCATCCTTTCGATACCGCTAAGCTCCGCCGGTCTGCCGGAAACGGTAATGCCGAAAACCACGTCGCAGCGCCCGGTAAGCGCGCCAAGCAGCATGCCCCAGGCGCACTGCAACAGCGTATTGACCGTTACGCCAAGCTCGCGGGCGCAGCGGTTAAGCTGCCGGGTACGGTCGGCATCCACCATTCTGTGGAGCAGGTGCGGCTGCAAATTCTCGGTGGTGCGCGCTTTGGCGAGATAGGAAGGGCCTTGCAGGCCGCGTAACGCCTCGCGCCAGGCCTCGCGCATCTTGTCGGTGTCACGCTCGGCAAGCCAATACAAATAGTCGCGGTAGGGCACGGCTGGCGGCAACGGCTCCGCGAGGTATAAGCGAAACAGCTCATCGAGCAGAACCGGAATCGACCAGCCATCCAGCAACAGGTGGTGATTGGTAAAGATCAGCTTATGCTGCGTCGGCGAACACTTCACAAGGGTAAAGCGCAGCAGAGGCGGCGTGTCGGCGGCGAAGCGGGTGTTGTAGTCCGTTTCCAGCAACGCGTGAAAAGCCGACGCCTGCGCTAACGCTGAGAGGATACTTAAATCCACCTCCTGCCAGGGGAGCGGCAGGCCAGAGAGGATCAGCTGAACCGGCGTGTCGACCTCTTCATACTCAAACCCGGCGCAGAGATGGGGATGGCGCGCCAGCAGTTGCCCGACGGCCTGCCTGAGCCTCGCGACATCCAGCTCTCCCTCAAGCTGATAAACCTGTTGCACCTGATAGGCATCGCTGCCGCGCGTATCAAGCAGCATATGGAATAGCAGACCTTTCTGTAACGGGGATAACGGCAGTATCTCTTTAATATCCATACTCATTTTTTCTTCGTCCATTTTGCCTGAAGTTTTGACAGCCCCGCCTGTTGCAGCGCCACCAGGGGCACATCTGAAGGGGTGAAACCGCCGATATCGTCGACCTGCGTAAGCTGCGACAGCGCTTTCAGCCAGCTAAACCACCCCGTAGCCAGGCGGCTGACGCGATCTTCAGCGTAAAGCTCAGTCGCCCAACTCCAGTTCGCCACCAGCACCGGGCCGCTTGCACGTGCTTCCACCACGGCATTGAGCGAGATGGCATGCGGCAGCGCGAAGCTGCCGTGCGCGCGGGTATCAAGCAGGCGGGCCTCAGCCGCAAGCTGCCAGTCCCGCGCCTCTTCAACGCTGAGGCGGCCCAGATAGTTAAAGCCGATTTGCGGCTGTGGCAGCGCGGCAAGCTGCGGGCGCGTTTGCGGGTTGAGATAGCGCAGCAGGCCGTAACCCAGCCCGTTGCCCGGCACCTGGCGCAACTGCTCTTTGACGCTCTTCAGCGCGCTACTCAGCGAGTGGGGATGGGTTAACTGTGCGCGACCCGGAGCAAGACGCACCGGGTAGAGCGTGGTAAACCAGCCAACGGTGTTCGACAGCGCGGTTCCCGCCAGCTCTTCGCGCCCGTGCCCTTCGACATCCAGCAGCACATCCGTTTGCCCATCCTCGCGCCATGCCGTGATGGCCAGCGCCAGGGCGCAGAGCAGCACATCGTTGATACCGGCGTGAAAGCGCGCGGGCAGGGTGGCCAGCAGAGGCTGGGTGAACTCGCTGCCAAGCTCCATCTGCAAAGAGGCGCTGGTGGCGAGGGTGTCGCACGTGCCTGCAAGAGGTCGTGTGGTTAACAGCCTATCCGGCTGGTTGAGCACGCTCTGCCAGTGCGCCAGCTCATCACCCCGGCGTTGCGCTTCCTGCTCAAGGCGCAGCGCCCAGGCGCGAAAGGAGGTGCCTGCGTCGGTCAGCTGCGCGTTTCTCCCCGTAGCGCGGGCGCGCCAGAGGGCAAGCAGATCGGCGGCGAGTATCCGCCAGGAGACGCCGTCCACCACCAGGTGGTGTAACACCAGCATCAGCTGGCCCGGTTCGCCGCAGGCGGCGCGGAACCAGACGGCCTGCACCATCTTGCCGCGTGCCGGGTCGAGCCGCTGTTTCGCCCGGCGACACGCCTCTTCTATCTGCTGCTGCCGCTGCTCAGGCGAGAGCGGCATGCCGTCGACAATCTCCAGCATCTCACTCTCGTCGATGGCAGTCGGCACAGCGAGATGGATCTCGCCGTTGGCCTCGCGGCGGGCAGTTAAGCGCAGCGCATCGTGGTGCCTGAGCAGCTCGGCGAGCAGCTCGCGCAGGGTTTGCGCATCCAGTTCTGCGGGCGTGTACAGCAGCGTTGCCTGGCAGAAGGCGTTGATATCGCCGGGGTTCTCCATCAACCAGTGGATGATCGGGGTCGCTGGCAGGTCGCCGACGGCAGCAACCTGCGGGGCGGTATCTTGCTCTGCAACGGCGGTCATGATGCCAGCCAGCCCGGCGACCGATTTATGCGCAAACACATCGCGCGGGGTGAATAGCCAGCCCGCCTGACGGGCGCGCGCGACCAGCTGTATCGCCGTGATGCTGTCGCCGCCCAGCTCGAAGAAGTTTGTCGTGCGGTCGACCTCCGCCAGGTTGAGCAACTCGGCGAACAGGGTGCTGAGCAGCTGCTCCTGCGCGTTACGCGGTGGGGTGTGTTGGGTGCGGGTAAACTGCGGCGCAGGCAGCGCGCGGCGGTCGACTTTGCCGTTTGGCGTGACCGGTATTGCCGGTAGCAGGACCACGGCAACCGGCACCATATAGTCCGGCAGAAAGTCGCGTAAAAAGTCGCGGATCTCCCCGCCCTGCGCCTGCTCATCGCGGGCGACGGCGTAAGCCACCAGCTGGCGCAGTCCGGGCTTATCCTCGCGGACAATCACCGTCGCCTGCGTGATTTGCGGATGTTTTCGCAACAGGGATTCAATCTCGCCCAGCTCAATACGAAAGCCGCGGATTTTGACCTGGTGATCGACGCGCCCGGCGAACATCAGCTCGCCCTCACGGCTCCAGCTTGCCATATCGCCGGTGCGGTACATCCGGCTGCCTGGTGCGCCAAAGGGGTTGGCGACGAAGCGTTCTGCCGTTAAATCAGGCCGTTTCAGGTAGCCGCGCGCCAGGCTTTCACCGGCAATATAAAGCTCGCCTTTTACCCCCGGCGGAACGGGTTGCAGATGCGCGTCCAGCACATAAGCCTGCATATTGAAAATCGGCCTGCCAATCGGCGGCAGGCGGTCGGCCTGTAACGGCTGGCTGATGGTGGCGCAGACGGTCGATTCGCTCGGGCCATAGGCATTAATCATTCGCCGCCCGGTACCCCAAAACGCGATCAGTTCCGGCGGGCAGGCCTCGCCAGCGACAATAAGCGTTGCCAGGGCGGGCAGCGGTTCGCGTGGCATAACCGCCAGCCCAACCGGTGGCAGCGTGGCATGGGTAACCGCGCGATCGCACATCAGTGTATAGAGCGGTTTGCCGGGGGTTAGCGCCTCTTTTGCCGCCACGACCAGCGCCGCGCCGCTCAGCAGCGCCATGCTGATATCCCAGAATGAGGCGTCGAAGCTTGGCGAGGCGAACTGCAACACGCGGCTTTGCGGCGTCACGTGCAGGCGCTCAACCATGCTGGCGACCAGATGACCAATCCCCCGATGGGTGACGACGACCCCTTTTGGCGCGCCGGTCGAGCCAGAGGTGTAGATAAGGTAGGCGGCGTTATCGCACTGCAGCCTGCGCGGCAGCGTAATCGCTTCGGCACAGTGGTCGGCAAGCAGCCCGCGCAGGGCCGGGTGGTCAAGGCGCAGCGCGGCATACTCCGGTGCCAGCCGGTCGGCGAATGCCGCCTGGCTTATCACCAGCCCTGGCTGCGCGTGGCTTAACATATACGCCACCCGCTCGGGTGGGTAATCAGGGTCGAGAGGCAGATAGGCGGCTCCCGTTTTCATGGTGGCAATGATGGACACGATAAGGGCAACGGATCGCGGCAGCGCGATGGCGACAATCTGCTCGGCGCCAATTCCCCGCGCCAGCATCAGGTTTGCCAGGCGGTTTGCCCGCTGATCCAGCTGCGCGTAGGTCAAGGTCTCCTCATCGCCAATCAGGGCCGTTGCCTGCGGCGTGGCGCGCACGATGGCTTCAAACTGTTCGGCAAAGGTCGCGGCGGGAACCTCGCGCGCGCTGTTGTTCCACGTCTGCATGATTTCGTGCCGCTCAGCGTCGCTGAAGATCGGCAGTTCGCTCACGCGACGCGAGGCATCGGTGGCGATGCCCGCCAGCAGGTGGGTGAAGTAGCCCGCCATGCGCCCGACGGTCGCCTCGTCAAACAGATCCACGGCGTACTCCACCATGCCGCGCAGCCCCTCCGGCGTCTCTTCGAGGTTAAAGGTGAGATCGAATTTCGCCACCGGCAACGACGGCATCTCGACCACGGTTTCCAGCTCATCGAAGAGGGCATCACTGCGCGCGACGTTTTGCAGCACCAGCATCACCTGGAAGAGCGGATGGCGCGCTAGCGAGCGGGCGGGATTTAACGCCTCGACCAGGCTCTCGAACGGGATATCCTGGTGCTCCCAGGCCGCCAGCGCGCCCTCGCGAACGCGCTCAAGCAGCGTCACAAATGAGGGATTGCCGCTGAGATCGGTCCGCATCACCAGGGTGTTGATAAAAAAGCCGATCAGCGGTTCGAGTGCCTCATCGCTACGCCCCTCGACCGCCGTGCCGATCGGGATATCCTCGCCCGCGCCGCAGCGGCAAAGCAGCACCGCCAGCGCCGCCTGTAACAGCATAAACAGGCTGGCGTTATGCTGCCGTGCCAGCGCCCCTAACGCTGCGGTTGTCCGGGCATCAATGGCGAAGTGGCACTGTTTACCCACATAGCTGGCGCGCAGCGGGCGCGGCCGGTCAGTGGGCAACTGAAGCTCGTCGGGCAGGTCATGCAGCGTATTGCGCCACCAGGACAGCTGGCGGTTAAAGAGGCTGTCGTTCTCGTCCGGCGCGCCGAGCAGCGCCTGCTGCCACAGCGTGTAGTCGGCATACTGCACCGTAAGCGGTCTCCAGGCGGGCATCCGGTTCTGCGCACGGGCGTTGTAAGCCTCTGCCAGATCGCGCAGCAGCGGAGCAATCGATCCGCCATCGCTGGCGATATGGTGCATCAGAATGAGTAACAGATGGTGGTCATCATCCACCTTAAACAACCAGGCGCGGCAGGGATCTTCCTGCGCCAGATCGAAGGTGTATTGTGCGGCGGTCTGCACGGCGTGGGGCAGGTCGTCGGCGGAAACCGTGAGCAGGGTCAGCGGGCAACAGGCTATCGAGGCCGGGGTTATCCTCTGGCAAACCGTCCCATCGTTAAGCTCATGAAAGCGCGTGCGCAGGCTTTCGTGACGCAGCACGATATCGTCGAGTGCCGTCATCAGCGCGGAGACGACGATATCCCCCCGTAAGGTGAGCGTGACGGGCATGTTGTAGGTGTATTTACCCTGCTCAATGCGGTCGATCATCCAGAGACGGCGCTGCGGTGAAGAGAGCGGCAGAAGCGGTGGCCGCTCGCCCTGGCACATGCGCGGGCGCGGTGTCTGGCTGGCCTGCAACCGCCCGGCAAACTGCGCGACCGTCGGGGCTTCAAACAGGTCGCGGATCGCCGGGTTGAGATTGAGCACCCGGCGGATTTTGCTCACCAGGCGGGAGGCCATCAGCGAGTAGCCGCCGAGGGCAAAGAAGTCATCATCAATTCCGACCTCCGGCACGCCCAATACCGCGGCGAAGAGCGTACAGAGGGTGCGCTCAAGGTCATTGCGCGGCGCACGGTGCGCGACGCTGGCAACCTGCGGTGCGGGCAGGGCGCGCTGATCGACTTTGCCGTTCGCGGTCAGAGGGAAGTGCTCAAGGGGGACAATCATTGCCGGCACCATAAAGTCCGGCAACTGCGCGCCCAGCGCCCGGCGCAGCGCGTCGGCATCGCAGGTTGCGCCAGGTTTTGCCGTCACCCACGCAATCAGTTGCCTGTTCCCCGGGCTGCTCTCGCGGGCGCTCACCAGCGCCTGCGCCACCGTTGCTTGCTTTCGCAGGGCTGCTTCCACTTCCGCCAGCTCAATGCGGAAGCCGCGAATTTTGACCTGCTGATCGCCACGGTTCAGGTACTCCAGCACGCCATCCTCGCGCCAGCGCACCTGGTCGCCGGAGCGATACATGCGCGCACCGTGCGCTGAAAATGGGTTCGCAACAAAATGCGCCGCGGTCAGGCAGGGGTTGCGGTGATATCCGCGCGCCAGCCCAATCCCGGCAATATAGAGTTCACCGGGCATGCCGACCGGCAGCGGGTTGAGGTAAGCATCAAGGACATAAAGCTGCATATTGTCGAGCGGCGTGCCGACAGGCACCGTCACGCCCTCCGGGATCTGCACCATGGGCCATGTGGTGGCGAAGGTGGTGGTTTCCGTCGGCCCGTAGCCGTTCATCATCACAAGCGCGGGGTTATGCGTCATCACCTCGCGAATCGCGTGTATGGAGAGCACATCTCCGCCCGCAATCAGTAAACGCACGCCCTTCAGCGCCTCAGGATGCACTTCTGCCATCAGGTGAAATAGCCCGGCGGTGAGCCACAGCGCGGTGACCTTTTCATCGACGATACTCTGCGCCAACGTATCGATATCCAGCTTGCCCGACGGCGCGACGATAAGGGTGCCGCCGCCCAGCAACGGCACCCACAGCTCATAAGTTGAGGCATCAAAGGCCGACGGAGAGTGCAGCAGCACCCGCTGATGATCCTCTGCCCGCCAGCGGCGATCCAGCGCCAGCGCCGCCACGCTCTGCTGCTCGACCGCAATCCCTTTCGGCTTACCGGTCGAACCGGAGGTGAACATGATATAGGCCAGGCTGCCGGGCGCAGAGATAAGTGGCGGATTGCTTAGCGGCCAGTCGCCCGCAGGTTCCTCACTGATAAACACGACATTGTCGACCGTAGGCAGCGGCAAGGTGGCATCGGCCAGCAGTAGCGTGGCGCCTGCCTCGTTCACCATTAGCTGCTGGCGCTCCAGCGGATCGGTGATGCGCAGCGGCAGGTAAGCACCGCCAGCCTTGATAACGGCGAGCACGGCAATAACTTCGTTCATCGAGTGCTGCATCAGTAATCCGGCGCAGAACGGTGCGCCCCCGGTCTGCGTCATCAGGCGGTGCGCAAGCCGGTTTGCTGCCTCATTGAGGTGGCGATAGCTCAGCGTTTTCTCACCCTCTTTCACCGCGATGGCATCGGGCGAGCGCTGCACCTGCGTTTCAAACAGCCCGGCCAGCGACAGCGGCGGCAACGTCACATCCGTTGCGTTCCAGCGCTTTAGCACGGTTTCACGCTGCGCGGCGCTTAACAGCGGGATCTGCGCAAGGCGGGCTTCGGGACGCTGCGCGATAGTTTCGATAACCCGGATTAACTGTTCGGCAAAGCCCGCAACCGTGCGGCCATCATAGAGGGCGGTGGCATATTCAATATGCCCGCTCAGGCGTTGCTGCGCGTCATCAACATCAAAATGAAACAGCAGATCGAATTTGGCGGTGGTGGTCGGGAGCTGGCGTTGTGCCACCGTCACTTGCGGGAAGGTGACCGCCTGCGGCCACGGTGTATCGACCACCATCATCACCTGAAAGAGCGGATGACGGGCTAAGGTGCGACCGGGTGCCAGCGCCTCGACGACCTGCTCAAAGGGGAGATCCTGATGCTGGTTGGCTTCCAGCACCGCCGATTTCGCCTGGACGACAATGTCGCTTAGCGTCGGGTTGCCTCCCATATCCGTTCGCAGCACCGCCGTATTGGCGAAATAGCCGATCAGCGGCAGCAGGGCGGCGTCGCTGCGGGCGTAAAGCGGCGTACCGATTACGATGTCATCACCCGCGCCGAGGCGATGCAGCAGCGTTGCCAGTGCCGCATGCAACAGCATAAACAGGCTCACGCCCATCTCATCGCCCCGTT
>Ga0157372_10000254_pt1 | contig 59194 bp, 51 predicted proteins | sample C55metaG_FD_115307 | JGI IMG/M metagenome (GOLD analysis project Ga0157372, IMG submission 115307) | Corn rhizosphere microbial communities from Kellogg Biological Station, Michigan, USA - C5-5 metaG | ecosystem: Host-associated > Plants > Roots > Rhizosphere > Soil | place: USA: Michigan... | reverse complement strand
GAAACTATTTTGCGTAAAATTGAGCCTTATTTGAGTTTTAAATGATAGACCAGCAGATTAAAGCGGCCGTACGCGATATTCCTGATTTTCCGAAACCGGGGATCATATTTAAAGATATTACCACCATTTTAAAAGAACCTAAATTGTGCGAAGCAATTGTCGGCGCATTTGTGGAGCGACTGCAAGGCACGCGTATTGATGCAATCGCCGGGATCGAGAGTCGCGGGTTTTTATTTGGGCTGACCTTGGCTACCCGCCTCGGTGTGCCTTTCATCCCGGTGCGCAAGGCTGGTAAACTGCCTTATACCATCCGCCAGAAAAAATACGACCTGGAATATGGTACCGCCACCATCGAAATGCATACTGATGCATTTGAACCCGGCGCGCATATTTTACTGCATGACGACTTGCTGGCTACCGGCGGTACGGTAAACGCAGCCAGCGAACTGATACAGGAGATGGGCGGTGTGGTAGCAGGTTTTAGTTTTGTTGTAGGATTGGGGTTTTTAAATGGGAAAGAGCGCATTGCGCCTATTAGCGATAAAATTATTGTGTTGGCCGAATATTAAAGCAATAGCAGTAATTAGAGCTTTTGATTAATTTGTCATTGCGAGGAGGAACGACGAAGCAACCGCACGCGTTCATTCCGTCCTCCTTGCGATTGCCACGCTGCGCTCGCAAGGACAAATGAATAAATAAATAAAGAAGCCCGGATTATTATCCGGGCTTCTTTATTATAAATAGAATATCACTAAACGAGCAAGTTTGATTTTAATGATACAAATAGGCGTTGTTCATCATTGAAACACCGCAGGTAGTTTGAAACGCGTTCAATACCTGTGTATCTGAAGTACGGGTACCCCAGGTGTTCCACATTAAACCTGACGAGTTACGGATTGACCAGGCTTGTGCAGCGTTAAAGTCCAGCCATGAGCCGTAGGTGCTTGAGGTGCCGGTGTGAGCCACAAACTGACAGGCCCAGCGTGCAAAGATGCCTTTCATGCCTTGAGTATCGGCGGTGCCGTTTTCATCGTTCAAAATACCGTTTGCGGTAATGCACAGATGAGCCATCGCATAGTTCATCGCATTTTTACCCATACCCAGGTAATCAACAGATGGGTAATAAGTGCGCAGCATATCGCAAGCGCCAATGAATGTGCCCTGGGTATAAGTTAGCGCGCCTTCAGTTATGGTGCCGTTAGGAATGATGGCGCCTTTAACCTCGCCGGTGCTGGCAACATATAATTTGCTCACCATCCAGTCCATGATCATTTTGGCTTTGTTTTTATAAGTAGTGTCGCCGGTGGCTTGGTATAACAACATGGCGCAAATAACAGCAGGAGCGTTTACGCAGGTATTTTTGGTGTTGTTGTTGGTGTTCCACCAAAGGCCGCCACCTAAAGCTGTGGTATCCCATGCGCGGTTCCACATCATATTGAAGTTGTTTTCGGCCATAGTCAGCTGGCCACCGTCGTTGGTTAAATGGTAGGCGCGGATACACATCAACGCACCCCAGGTTACGTCGTCATTATAAATATTGCTTGACCACAGCAGCCCGTAACCATCACGAACGCCGTTGTACAGGTACTGGATTTTGTTCAGGAAATCAGTGCTTGGGTTAATGTTGTAGGCATCAATCAGCATCTCAATAGCTTCTTGTTGGGTCCAGAAGTCCATACGGCTGGTATGGTTATCATCTTTCCAGTAATAGGCTTTGTACGATGGTCCGTAGGTGCCATACTGGTTATAAAAGTGATTGTTGTAAACCTGCATGGCCACCAGCGCTTCGCTTTTGGTAGGGAATGGCGGCGTGGTCATGGCTACATTGGTTGGGTTTGCTGTAATGGAACTGCCGGTTTTGACAGCTTCTTTTTTACAACTGGCCAGGGTTAGCCCTAATCCGAGGGCCGTGACGGCCAATATTTTGGTGCCTGACGCTAACAATGTGGATGGATTTTGAAGGTGAAAGTTTAAAAATCTTTTCATAATAAGTAATTAAGTTTTATAAAGGTTTGCTTGCTCGTTCCGTTAAATGTGAGGGGGAATGAGGGAATTATAATTAGGTTGTTGTTGTGCCGCAAAGGCCTAAGTGCTTGGTTTATAATAGTAATACGGTTTTTTATAATTAATGTTTTAATTAATAATTATTTGTTATAGATTTTTATTAATCATATTATTTTTTCCTATAAAAAATATTTCACGGCAAGCGCGCCCGTTAAATATGTTTAAACTCATTAAACCTATAATTTGTACCCGATACCAAAGTTGTCCCTTTTTACGGTCGGTCAGGGCGAAACTAAGCCGCCGCGTTCTACGTTCTTTATTACAAACCTAAAGTGAATATGGATGCTTTGCTAACTGATGTATCCGCCGGATACAATTTCTCATCTGATGATAACCAGGCGATGGTGGCGCAAATGGCGCGCGACTTTGCTGAAAAAAATATTCGCCCGCACGTAATGGAGTGGGACGAATCGCAAACTTTTCCTGTCGAACTTTTTAAACAACTCGGCGAGCTGGGTATGATGGGCGTCCTGGTGCCTGAGGAATATGGCGGCTCGGGCTTCGGCTATTTTGAGTACGTGACGGTGATCTCAGAGATTGCCAAAGTTTGTAGTGCGATAGGCCTTTCGGTAGCGGCACACAACTCGCTTTGTACCGGCCATATTCTGGCTTTCGGTACCGAGGATCAAAAGAAAAAATGGTTACCCAAGTTGGCCACCGCCGAGTGGATAGGAGCCTGGGGGCTCACCGAAGCCAACACCGGATCGGACGCGTTGCACATGGGTACAACCGCGGTATTGGAAGGTGATAGTTACGTAGTAAATGGGGCCAAGAACTGGATCACTCACGGCAAGTCAGGTAACGTTGCGGTAGTGATGGTGCGCACCGGCGAAAAAGGCGACTCGCACGGCATTTCGGCGCTGGTCATTGAAAAAGGAACGCCTGGATTTACCCACGGAAAGAAAGAAAATAAGCTGGGCATGCGTGCCTCAGAAACTACCGAGCTGATATTTGACAATTGCCGGGTGCCTAAAGAAAATTTACTGGGGGAAGAGGGGCAGGGCTTTGCCCAGGCTATGGCCGTGCTGGATGGTGGCCGCATATCAATAGCTGCCCTGTCATTGGGAATAGCCAAAGGGGCTTTCCAGGCGGCGTTGAACTACTCGAAGGAGCGTAAGCAATTTGGGCAGCCTATATCAAATTTTCAGGGGATATCCTTCAAACTGGCCGACATGGCCACAGAAATAGAGGCCGCCGAGTTGCTCATTATGCAGGCTGCCGATTTGAAAAATCGCCATTTGCCGGTTACCAAACAGTCGGCTATGGCTAAATACTATGCATCTGAGGTTGCGGTACGCACAGCTACCGACGCTATCCAAATATTTGGTGGTTATGGCTATACCAAGGATTTTCCGGTAGAGAAGTTTTACCGCGATGCCAAGCTGTGCACCATAGGAGAGGGCACCTCAGAAATCCAAAAGATCGTTATCAGCCGGGAGATATTGCGATAAAAAAGAAAGGCCCCTCGATATGAGGGTGCCTTTTACTTTAAGGATTTGCTATTTCAAAACCCAGAATACTGATAGACCAAGCCCGGAGTTAACAAAGCTAAAGTCAAATGCATTGGTGTTGGCTGTATAATCGCCGTTTGTTTTTGAGTGGGTGTAGTTCAAGCCCAGTAAATTTGCCGCTATACCAAGCTTGGTGGTAGGGTAATAAACCAGATCAAACGTTGCGCCGGCGCCTAAGTTATTGGTTTTAGCATTAATTATTGAGCTATTATCTTGCGATTGTTTATTGTAGCCGTAACTTACATACGGCCCAGCTCTGAAACCGAATTTATTTTCATAAAGCACATATTTCCTTAAGAACAAATTCGCGCTAAAACCATTTGTAGTTGATTTCGAAGTAGTAGTCCCCGGGCCGCTGGTAGTTGATTCAGTAGTGTTATGTATGTATGAAGCCAAAGCGCCAAGCTCTAATCCATCGCTTACAAAATAGCCATAGCTTGGGCCTATATTAAAAGCCTCTGTTTTGTTGGTTTGATCTGAAGCAAACGGGGTGCTACTTGAATTTGAAGTAGAAACATGCTGATACTGCAAATAGATAGCAAGATTTTGATTTCCTTTTTGAGTTTGGGCGTTTGTGACTTGGTACGCGCATAGCAATGCCACGCATAGACTTAGGATTTTTTTCATGTGATAAATTGTTTAAATTTTAAGAAATAACGGGCGAATGTATGGCGATATTTTATAGATCGTTAGTTGTTACCTAATATTTTAGTTAATCGATTGATATCGATGGGATTAATTTAGTATTCAATTTTTAAATCATCGTTCTGAAAGTAAGATTTACTCTCGGTGTTTTAATTTTGGTTGATTTGGGCAGGCTGTGCAGCCAATTAGTCTGGGTAGCTCCTTTCATTACCAGTAAACTACCATGTTCTAATATCAGCCCTATGGGTTCTTTGCTAAGGCGATGTTTGAGCCCGAATTTTCTTTCGGCACCAAAACTGAGTGAGGCTATGGATGTGTTTTTGCCTAAAGATTTCTCATCATCGCTGTGCCAGGCCATGCCTTCATTACCATCATGGTACAGGTTGAGCAGGCAGGAGTTGAACTTGTCGCCACAAAGCTCTTCTGTTAGCGCTTTAAGTTCCAGTAGTTCCTGCGTCCAGGGTAGAGCCTGTTTGGTGGTATTGCTGTAAGTATAGCTGTAGCCTTCGTCGCCATACCAGGCTACTTTTCTTTTTGTAATAATATGGCGGCCGAAGATGATAGCCTCGTCATTTTTCCATTGAATAGTATTGAGGAGTGTATCGAGATAATGATTCGCTTTATCAACCGGCATCACCTTACCATAATAATTTACAATGCCGTCGTAGGGTAATAGGTTGGTTATATGTTGAGATTTATTGATTTGCATGTTGTAGTTTCCAGATTTGGTATTGGTGTGGCATACAGTGGCCGCAAGGGCGGTAGCCAGCGTTAAGGGCTTCTTGTTCGTCGGCAAAGAAAACCCGGTTTGCCGGTTTCATACGCTTCCCCGAACCACAATTTAATTTACCGTAGATCTTCAATTTTTTGTTACCGCCTAATTTTACCTTCCCATTTACAATAAGTAGTTCTAAGGCCCTGAAGCGTGAAAAAGTAGAGGGGCCCAAATCCAAATGATTGATCATGACGCTTTTGCTGTTTGCGCAGCTTCCCAACCTAACATAGCGTCTTTGCGCTGGCTACCCCAATGGTATTGGCCAGTTTCGCCGGTCGACCGGATTACCCGATGACACGGGATCAAAAACGCCACCGGATTATCGCCCACAGCCGAACCCACCGCGCGGCTGGCATTTGGATTCTGTAGATCGCCGGCCAGGCTGCCATAGGTAGTCAATCCCCCGACAGGGACTTTTAATAAGGTTTCCCATACCTTCAATTGGAAAGGCGTGCCTTTTAGATGGAGCTTTATATCGCTGAGTTTGCTCCAGTCTTGCGAAAAAATGAACAATGCATTTTGTTGTATGGCATCTAAAAACTGGGTATAATGTGCATTGGGGAATTTACTTTTCAGTTCGGCAATGGCTTCGTCATTGTTGCCATCTGCAAAAGCCATATAGCAGATACCTTTAGTAGTTGATGCTACCAGAATAGTTCCAAACGGGCTTTCGGCAAAGCTGTAGTTAATATGCAGTTGCTCGCCGCCGTTTTTGTACTCGCCGGGTGTCATACCCTCAATCTTGATAAACAAATCATGCAGGCGGCCGGTACCCGAAAGGCCGGTTTTAAATGCGGTATCAAATAATGAGGCTTGCTTGTCTTTCAATATCGACTTGGCGTGCTCGATACTCAGGTATTGCAGAAATTGTTTTGGCGACACCCCGGCCCAGTCTGTAAACATGCGCTGAAAGTGGAAAGGGCTCAGGTTTACATGTTCGGCGGCCTCTTCAAGTGTGGGCTGCCGTTTATAGTTAAGCCGCAAAAACTCGATGGCTTCGGCAATTCTTTTATAATCTACTTCTTGTTGAGTTTCCATGATTATTTGTTTAATGATACAAAATTATCATGGTTTATACCCCTGTGAAACCCGATTCTTGCGGAGTTTATGCAATCGACGGATCGTCCAACGGAATGGAGAACCAGAAGTTACTACCATTACCCACCTCGCTTTCAACGCCAATTTTACCGTTGTGACGGTTAATGATCTCTGCACTGATATAAAGCCCAAGGCCTAAACCAGAAAACTGATGGCCAAAGGCATCCACCCGATAATAGCGGTCAAACAAATGCGGTAATTTCTGTGAATTAATACCAATACCAAAATCGCGGACAGAGACAGTTGCGGTCTCGTCATCATGTATAACGGTGATCTCGATGCGTTTTTTTCGGGGCGAATATTTGATAGCATTGCCTATCAGATTAACCATCACCTGGTCAATACGGCGGTAGTCGGCATAAACCATTAACGTTTCATCGCCCATAAAAACAAAATCATAGTCTTGCAGCGGATTGATGTGTTCGCAGCAGTCCTTAATGAGCTCAACCAGATCAAAGCGATTAATGTTAAACGCCAATTGGCCCTGTTGTATTTTGGTGACGTTCAACAAGTCGTCCAACAGGTAGGTAAGCTTGCTTAAATTGTTATTGGCTTTGGTAACAAAGGTGGCCATCTTTTCTGACGATGATTCGGTCTTAACCAGTCTTTGCAATATTTGTACCGAAGCACTCAGCGAGGTGATTGGCGTTTTTAATTCATGACTGGCTACACTAATAAATTCATCCTTTCGCATTTGTAACTGTTGCTTTTCAGTTACATCCTGTAAGATGCCGCTAAACTGATAGGCTTTGCCTTCTGCATCAAATTTAGCGCGGCCGGTGGCTTCAACAATACGCCTGTTGCCTTCTTGATCTTGTATGGTATATATAATATTGTAGTTGCCATCCGACCCTTTTTCCAGAGCTTTGGCCACAGCTGCGGCCATGCGCTCCCGGTCTTCTTCAATGGTAGCAGCTAATGCAACATCCAGACCAATTTCTTCGTCGCCGGTTATGCCAAACCATTCTCTAAGGCGGTCATTGCCAATAAATTTAAAAGTTACAGGGTTAAAATCCCAGGTGCCAAGGTCGGCGGCCTCAACAGCAAATTCTAACTCGTTTTTAGCGTTTTGTATGTTCTTGTGCGACTGTACAGCTTCCGTAGTCTCAGTACAGATAGACAATACGCCACCAAATTTGCCGGGCTCATCAAATACGCGGCTATAACTATAGGTCCAAAAAGCGTCTTCCAGGCAATTATTGCGAAAAATTGGAATCAACTCGTTTTCGCTCCAGCTGGGTTGGCCGGTTTTTAACACCTGGTCAATAACGGGTTTAATAACCGGCCATATTTCGTGCCAGCATTCTTCAGCTCGCTGGCCCAATGCTTTTGGGTGTTTGCCGTTACTACCCAGGCTGGGGCGATAAGCATCATTATAAAACTGAATAAGATCAGGCCCCCAAAACAAAAACATGGGGAAGCGTGAGTTAAGCATGATACTAAGTGTAGTAAGTAAACTTTGCGACCATCCGGCGGGGGCTCCCAAAGAAGTATCTTCCCAATTAAAGTCGCGAATTAGCCGGCCCATCTCGCCGCCGCCTTGTAAATAGTGGACATATGGCGCCTGGGCACTATTATATATGGTCATGTATAAATAAAAAAGTTGAGGGGATAAATAATAATTGTTGAAACATGTGGCTGGCAAAAAAGTTTGGCCGCAATTTTTATTAAAACGTCTTTTTATGGCTATATTGGCTGATAAATAACCTATGCCAAGTCTATGAAACGTTGGTTCTATATAATAATACTCTGTTTGATTTGCAGCGTGGGCCATGCTCAAAATAGTGCCAAGTCGAAGAAATTCATCAATGAAGTTATAACTGATAAGAATATTAACTATCAGGATAGTGTAGACAGATGGGCAAGGGCTTTTATGCACGAGGCTCTAAAAAGAACACGGATTGTCTATAATTACCGTAAAGACAGTGTTGATTATGTGGAAGGCACGAAAGTGACCAGGATGCTTAAGAATGAGGCAAGAAAGCTTGTCTCAGATACAAAACATTTTGATAGGAAGTTACTTCTTATTGTTGCCGATTCATTGGTTTTAACCGAGACTGAAGTAGTTTATGCTAACGGCGAGATCAACAAAATGCGTGATTATAAATGGAAGAGTAATTTATTGCCCGGTGCTAAGTTACTTTCGGCAGATAGCTTATCGGTGTTGCAAAAACGTTGGGACTATCTGCGTAATAATGCTTTAACTGGTCTGTCGAAAGAAGAAAGAGAAGCGCGGTTAAGGGGGCTAATCGAGAAAGCAAAAAAAGAAACTACTATCTTTCATAAATTATCGGCGCCAATTTTTCTGCGCAATGATACTTATTGTCTCTTTTATTATGGCGACGATTGTATTAATACCCTTGACTGGGGATGCGACTCAGGCAACTTTATGGCTTACAAAAAGGTAAATGGCAGATGGGTGTTTTGGGGTGACATTAGTTTTTGGATGACCTGATGTGCAAATGAACAATATGATAAAGAATTTTATTTGTTTTACGATGCTGTGCGTAGCTTGCCATATGGCCAAGGCACAAAACGATCTTAAAGCAAAAAAGATCATCAATGAAATTATGACCGAAAAGAATATCATCTACCAAGATAGTATCGGCAAGTTCGCCATTAAAATAATGCATGAGGGTTTGTGGTATCCTCAAAGCCATATGTTTTATAAAGAAAGTGCTGATAGTGTTATTTATACTAATGCCTCAGGTAAACAAATACCTATGTCGAGAACAGAAGCAACTCCGCTTGTTCTTAAAGAAAAAGGTGGCAGAATGCGCCCTGTTAGATTAGATTCGATGGTCATATCTGTTGAAGAAATGAAATATGTAAATGCCGAGATTGATAAAATGAGTACGCATAAATGGGATAAAGGGCTTTTAGAAAATTCGCAAATGATAACTACAGATACAGTAAATGCGATTTTTAAGGACCGGAAACGTAGTTGGAGTTATATGTATAAAATAGGCATAAACAAATTCTACACGTTTGCTAAGCCAATATCATTACATAACGGCAGATTTTGCCTTTTTTACCATGCCTACAGCTGCGGAGGATTATGTGGCTATGGCGAGTTTGCTCTTTACAAAAAGGAAAACGGCCAATGGGTCAGGTGGACTTCTATAAGTGCATGGATAAGTTAATTATAGACCGATTTTAAAATACCTTTTTGTAAATCAAAAGATTGTGTGTACATTTGCCCTCCCGAAAGGAGGTATATTGGATATGATCATAATCAACGTTAAAGAAGGCGAATCTTTAGACAAAGCATTAAAACGCTTCAAAAAGAAATTTGAAAAAACAGGTGTGTTGCGCGAACTGCGTAGCCGTCAGGCATTTGAGAAAAAATCTGTGGCTCGTCGTCACGAGATTAAGCATGCCATCTACAAACAGAACATGAACCTTGATACAACTGCCTAATTCTTTTTACAAAGAATTTTCAGTTTTTCTTGTAAACATATATAAAACTATTTGTACATTCATTTCTACGATGTACAAATAGTTTTTTATGTTTTTAGACCGGTTTATACAATACATCAAATTCGAGAAACGGTACTCTCCGCACACTGTTTCTGCATACCGGTCAGACCTGGATCAGTTCATGGGTTTTCTGCATGATCCTGATCAGCCAATTACACATCCTCAAGAAATTACCCATCACCAGATACGCAACTGGATGGTTGAGCTCATGAATGGCGGGCTTACCCCTACATCCATTAACCGCAAAGTTGCTACGCTGCGCAAATACTTTAAGTTTTTGGTGCAGGAGGGGGTAATCACCATTAATCCCACATCCAAAATCGTCACCCCCAAAATACCGAAGCACCTGCCCGTTGTGGTTGAGGATGCGCGCCTTACCCAAATGCTGGATAATGGCGAGGTTTTTACCGACGATTTTAAAGGCACCCGCGACAAGCTCATTATCGAGATGTTGTTTGGTACCGGTATGCGTTTGTCTGAACTGTTGGGCGTAAAAGACACCGATATAAATATTTATGAAGGCACGGTAAAGGTTTTAGGCAAGCGCAACAAAGAGCGTATTATACCCATGAACCAGGAGCTTCGCCATTTACTGGTGAGATACAATGAGTTAAAGAAAAGTGAAAATTTTAGTAACAATTCGATAACATTGATCGTTACAGATAAAGGGGCAAATGCATATCCAAAACTAATTTATTTGACCGTGCATAAATATCTATCTCATATATCAACCCAAAACAAAAAGAGCCCACATGTGCTGAGGCATACCTTTGCCACCAGCCTCTTAAATGCCGGCGCCGATTTAAATGCAATTAAAGAATTATTGGGACATGCTAACCTGAGCGCTACCCAGATTTATACGCATAATTCTGTCGAACGATTAAAATCTATTTATAAACTTGCCCATCCAAAGGCATAAAAAGGAGGAACCATGAAAATTACAGTGCAATCAATTCATTTTACTGCAGACAAAGGATTATTGGAGTTCATTCAGAAAAAAGCAGACAAACTGGAAACCTTTTATGATAACATAATTAACGGCGAAGTTTATTTAAAGCTTGAAAATGTAGAAAACGAGGCTAATAAAATCACTGAAATCAAACTGCAGTTACCCGGCAATCAAATTTTTGCGAAAGAGCAATGTAAGACTTTTGAGGAGGCCACAGACCTTGCCATTGAGAGCCTGCGCAAACAAATTGCCAAACATAAAACTAAGAAAGAGATTGCAGCTCAGCAGGTTAAAAAAGCGGTACTTGCAACAGAAGAAGACGAATTTTAACATTTAAAAACCCGTAATATTTTTAGAAAATCGACAGCCCAAAAAGGCTGTCGATTTTTTTTGATAAAAAATTTTGTGGGGCGTTATTTATTTGTAAATTTGCAATCCCTTTCGGAGAGGTATGTAACACACTTCTTAAACGAAAGGAAAGGTTCTTTAAAATAAAAATTATCAAGCTTAAAAAAATAATCGCATCTTCGCCGATTATTTACTGAAACGGTCGACAGACCAAACAGTAAAATAAGCTCAATAATAAGCCTCCTTAGCTCAGCTGGTAGAGCAACTGACTTGTAATCAGTAGGTCATTGGTTCGATCCCGATAGGAGGCTCTGCTGAATTTAGATTTCAGAGTTACGATTTACGATTTGCTTGTCAATTCGTAAGTCTAAAATCGAAAATCTAAAATAAGCCTGGGGAGATACCAGAGCGGTCAAATGGGACGGACTGTAAATCCGTTGCTTCGGCTACGAAGGTTCGAATCCTTCTCTCCCCACAAGTTTGAATGAGTGGATTAGCGAATGAGTGAATGAGTGAATAAAAGCCCATCCACTCATTCAATAACTCACTCATTCACTCATTAAAAAAAAGCGGAAGTAGCTCAGTTGGTAGAGCGATAGCCTTCCAAGCTATAGGTCGCGAGTTCGAACCTCGTCTTCCGCTCAATAAAGGATGTCGGATTTCGGAATTTCGATTTCGGACTTAGAAAGATAGAGAACGAAAATGTTTGCTGCGGATTACGATCCGAAATTCAAAATCAAAAACATCAGCCGACGTAGCTCAGGGGTAGAGCACTTCCTTGGTAAGGAAGAGGTCATGGGTTCAAATCCCATTGTTGGCTCAACGTATTAACGTTTATTATTAAAGCATATAAATTAACCTACAAATAAGATTAAATCATGGCAAAAGAAAAGTTTGACCGCAGTAAGCCGCACTTGAACATCGGTACAATCGGTCACGTTGACCACGGTAAAACAACCCTTACCGCAGCTATCACTAAAGTATTGGCTGACGCAGGTTTATCAGAAGCTCGTTCATTTGAATCAATTGACTCAGCTCCTGAAGAAAAAGAACGTGGTATTACTATCAATACAGCACACGTAGAATATTCAACTGCTAACCGTCACTATGCACACGTTGACTGTCCGGGTCACGCTGACTATGTGAAAAACATGGTTACTGGTGCTGCGCAAATGGACGGTGCTATTATCGTTGTTGCTGCAACTGACGGTCCGATGCCACAAACTCGCGAGCACATCCTGTTGGCTCGTCAGGTAGGTGTACCTGCTCTTGTAGTGTTCATGAACAAAGTAGACATGGTTGACGACCCAGAGTTGTTAGAGCTTGTTGAAATGGAAATTCGTGAGTTATTATCATTCTATGAGTTCCCGGGTGATGATATTCCGGTTATCCAAGGTTCTGCTTTGGGTGGCTTGAACGCCGATCCGAAATGGGTTGGTAAAATCATGGAGTTAATGGAAGCTGTAGATAACTACATTCCAATCCCTCCACGTTTGACAGAGCTTCCATTCTTGATGCCAGTTGAGGACGTGTTCTCAATCACTGGTCGTGGTACAGTAGCAACTGGCCGTATCGAGCGTGGTGTAATCAACTCTGGTGAGCCAGTTGATATCTTAGGTATGGGTGCTGAGAACTTGAAATCAACCGTAACTGGTGTTGAGATGTTCCGCAAAATCCTTGACCGTGGTGAAGCAGGTGACAACGTAGGTTTATTGTTACGTGGTATTGAGAAAACTGATATCCGTCGTGGTATGGTTATCTGTAAACCAGGTTCAGTAACTCCTCACACTGAGTTCAAAGCAGAAGTTTACGTATTATCAAAAGCTGAAGGTGGCCGTCACACTCCATTCTTCAATAAATATCGTCCGCAATTCTATTTCCGTACAACTGACGTAACAGGTGAAATTTCACTTGAGCCAGGAGTAGAGATGGTTATGCCTGGTGATAACGTTACAATCACTGTAAAATTGATTAACGCTATCGCAATGGAAAAAGGCTTACGTTTCGCTATCCGTGAAGGTGGCAGAACTGTAGGTGCTGGCCAGGTAACTGAAATTTTAGCTTAATTTCAGACCCATTAAGGGAAATAAAAACGGTTAATTTTTTTGAAAAGTACCCTGGCTTAATGCCGGGGTACTTTATCAATATTATAAAGTTCCTTCAATTTTTGAAGGTTTTACACACGGGAATAGTTCAATGGTAGAATAGAGGTCTCCAAAACCTTTGATCAGGGTTCGAATCCTTGTTCCCGTGCATATAGCAAATTATTAGAATGGCTGGTATATCTGAATATATTAAAGAGTCTTACGTAGAGATGACCGAGAAAGTAACCTGGCCAACCTGGCGCGAGTTACAAAGCAGTGCTGTGTTGGTGTTAGTAGCATCGATCATTATTGCGCTGCTGATATTTGGCATGGATCAGGTTATCGGCATTTTGCTTAACAAATTTTATAGTTCACTAGCTTAATATTGTAGGGATGGGTGATCAGTTAAAATGGTACGTTGTACGCGCGATAAGCGGCAAAGAAAAAAAGGTTAAGCAATATATTGATGCCGAGATTTCACGTCTGGGCATTAGCCATTTGGTACCTCAGGTGTTAATCCCTACTGAGAAGTATTACCAAATGCGCGACGGAAAGAAAATTGCTAAAGAGCGTAACTACTTTCCGGGTTATGTATTAATGGAAGCTCAGTTAGACGGTGAGCTGGAACACGTCATCAAAAACGTGAACAGCGTTATCGGTTTTCTGGGTGACAAGGCAGGGAACGCTATACCGTTGCGCCAGGCAGAAGTTAACCGCATTTTAGGTAAGGTTGACGAGATGAGCGCGCAAGGCGAAACCATGAATGTACCATACTACGTTGGCGAAAACGTTAAGGTAATGGACGGTCCATTCAACGGCTTTAGCGGTGTGATTGAAGAGGTAAACGAAGAGAAAAAGAAACTCAAAGTAATGGTAAAGATATTCGGCCGCCGTACGCCGCTTGAATTGAATTACATGCAGGTTGAGAAAGAGTAGTTATTAAAGATTGGTGATTTAAGATTAGTTGATAAGGAAGGAAGCAGTCGACAAATTGATACACCAAACTTAGAATATTAAATAGATCAGAAGTTAAGAAGAGAGTCTCGAATCTCAATTCTCACATCTAAAATCTATAAAGAGCGTAAATGTTACATAGCTTCCACTTTATAACATTGATAATTAAATAAAAGTAAAATGGCAAAAGAAGTCGGTGCATTAGTTAAACTGCAAGTGAAGGGCGGTGCTGCAAATCCATCTCCTCCGATTGGCCCTGCATTGGGTGCAAAAGGTGTGAACATTATGGAGTTTTGCAAACAGTTCAACGCACGTACCCAGGACAGACCTGGTAAAGTGTTACCTGTAGTTATCACTGTATACGTTGACAAATCTTTCGATTTTATCATTAAAACTCCTCCTGTAGCTATCCAGTTAATGGAAGTATCAGGTTTAAAGAGTGGTTCGGCAGAGCCTAACCGTAAAAAGGTTGCCAGCGTTAGCTGGGATCAGGTTGAGACCATTGCCAAAGATAAAATGACTGACTTGAACGCGTTCACAGTTGAATCAGCCATGAAAATGGTGGCAGGGACTGCCCGCAGTATGGGAATTACCGTATCAGGTACAGCTCCCTGGAATTAATTAATTTACAAATCAGTTTAAGACGTGGCTAGATTAACAAAAAATCAAAAAGTGGCGCTGTCCAAAATTGAGGCAACCAAATCGTATACTCTGCAAGATGCAGCATCTTTGGTAAAAGATATTACTACTACCAAATTTGACGCATCAGTTGACATTGATGTACGTTTAGGTGTTGACCCGCGTAAAGCCAATCAAATGGTACGTGGTATAGCAACGCTTCCTCATGGAACCGGTAAAACTGTACGTGTATTGGTACTTTGTACTCCAGATAAGGAACAAGAAGCTAAAGATGCAGGTGCAGATTTCGTAGGTTTGGACGATTATATCGCCAAAATTGAAGGTGGATGGACTGATGTTGATATTATCATCACTATGCCAAGTGTGATGGCTAAAGTAGGTAGATTAGGCCGTGTGCTTGGTCCGCGTAACTTGATGCCAAACCCTAAATCAGGTACAGTAACAACCGAGATCGGTAAAGCTGTAACTGAGGTTAAAGGTGGTAAAATTGACTTCAAGGTTGACAAAACCGGTATCATTCATACCTCAATAGGTAAAGTATCTTTCCCTGCTGATAAAATTTATGAGAATGCTTTAGAAGTATTGCAAGTTATCTCAAAATTGAAACCATCAGCAGCAAAAGGAACATATTTCAAGAGCATTCATATCTCTTCAACAATGTCTCCCGGAATAACAGTTGAAACAAAATCAGTAGCGGGAATTTAATCATGAATAAAGAAGAAAAATACGACCTTGTTCTTGCCCTCACTGAGCAAATTAAAGAGTACGGTAATTTTTATATTACTGATACCTCTGATTTAACGGTTGCAAAAATCAACGACATCCGTCGTAAATGTTTCGAAAGTGACATCAAAATTCAGGTAGCAAAAAACAGCTTGATCAAAAAAGCTATGGAAGCTGCCGGTGGCGAATTCACTGAGATATATGACGTGCTGAAAGGTTCATCATCAATCTTATTCTCTAAATCAGCAACTGCTCCGGCAAAGTTGATCAAAGAATTGAGAAGATCAGGTGAAAAACCGGTTTTAAAAGCAGCATATATTGACTCTGCAACATTTATCGGTGACAACCAACTTGATGCTCTGACTAAGTTGAAATCAAAAGAGCAATTAATTGGCGAGATCATTGGCTTACTGCAATCTCCAGCGAAAAATGTGGTATCTGCCCTTCAATCAGGTGGCAACACATTGGCAGGATTAGTAAAAACATTACAAGAAAGAGGTTAATTCAAACACCTTAAAGTTTGAACATTTAAAAACAAAGTATTAAAGTAAAAAACATAATAAAATGGCGGATTTAAAAGCATTTGCTGAACAGTTAGTAAACTTAACAGTAAAAGAAGTAAACGAATTAGCTCAGATCTTAAAAGACGAATATGGCATTGAGCCTGCTGCTGCAGCTGTAGCTGTTGCTGCTCCTGCTGCTGGTGGCGATTCTGCTGCTCCAGCTGCTGCTGAGCAAACATCATTTGACGTAATCCTGAAAGAAGCAGGTGGTCAAAAATTAGCTGTCGTTAAATTAGTAAAAGACTTAACCGGTCTAGGTTTGAAAGAAGCGAAAGATCTTGTTGACGGTGCACCAAAAGAATTAAAAGCTGGTGTTTCTAAAGAAGAAGCTCAATCTCTGAAAACTCAGTTAGAAGAAGCCGGAGCAGTTGTTGAGATTAAGTAATTAATCACAACTCGTATAGCATCAGACTCCGACCTAAATTGGTCGGGGTCTATTGCTGTTTATAAAGGTTTGATAATGAATTTGAGACCGCGGAGTAGAGATATGAGTTTTTGCAGGGTCCAAATTAAGTAAAGATCAAGCAATTCATCTCAAAATATTTTGTCTCATATCTCAGAACCTAAATCTTCACGTCGACAAAAGTTAGTTAACTAAATTTTAAATACCTTGGCAAACAACACAAATCAAAGAGTAAACTTTGCAACCAGCAGAAAGGTACTTGATTACCCCGATTTTCTGGATGTGCAGTTGCAATCTTTCCAGGAATTTTTTCAATTAGAAACAACTTCAGACAATCGCCACAAAGAAGGCTTGTTTAAAGTGTTTGCCGAAAACTTTCCTATTTCAGATTCAAGAAATATCTTCGTCCTGGAGTTTCTTGACTATTTTATTGATCCGCCACGTTATGATATACGCGAGTGTATTGAACGCGGATTAACTTACAGTGTGCCGTTAAAAGCAAAACTTCGCCTGTCATGTAATGATGCAGAGCACGAAGATTTTGAAACAATTGTTCAAGATGTGTACCTGGGAACTATCCCATACATGACCCCAAAAGGAACATTTGTTATTAATGGTGCCGAGCGTGTAATTGTATCACAATTGCATCGTTCGCCGGGCGTGTTCTTTGGCCAAAGCCGCCATACCAACGGTACTAAGTTATACTCTGCCCGTGTTATCCCTTTCAAAGGTTCATGGATTGAGTTTGCTACAGACGTTAACAACGTGATGTATGCCTATATAGACCGTAAAAAGAAATTCCCGGTAACTACCTTATTACGCGCCATTGGTTATGACTCAGATAAAGACATCTTAGAGTTGTTTGAACTGGCCGACGAGGTTAAAGTTAGCAAGTCAGGTCTTAAAAAATTCATCGGCCGTAAGCTGGCTGCGAGAGTTTTGAAGAAATGGGTTGAAGACTTTGTAGATGAAGATACCGGCGAAGTAGTTTCTATCGACCGTAACGAAATTATCCTGGAGCGTGAAACCGTGCTGGAAGATGACCATATTGACATGATCATTGACGCCGGTGTTAAAACCATCATTCTGAACAAGGAGGATGCGTCTACCAGCGGTGATTACACTATTATATATAATACTTTACAAAAAGATACTTCAAACTCAGAGAAAGAAGCGGTTGAGCATATCTACCGCCAATTACGTAACGCTGAACCACCTGATGAGGAAACTGCACGTGGTATCATCGACCGTTTGTTCTTCTCTGACAAACGTTATGACCTGGGCGATGTGGGCCGTTACCGCATCAACCGTAAGTTGCAACTGAATACTTCAGAAGAGACTAAGGTTTTAACCAAGCAAGATATCATTGCGATAGTTAAATATCTGATCAAATTGATCAACTCAAAAGCTGAGGTTGATGATATCGATCACTTGTCAAACCGTCGCGTACGTACCGTGGGCGAGCAGTTATATGCTCAGTTTGGTGTCGGTTTAGCACGTATGGCCCGTACCATTCGTGAGCGTATGAACATTCGTGACAACGAAGTGTTTACACCGACCGACCTGATCAACGCACGTACATTATCATCGGTGATCAACTCGTTCTTCGGAACAAACCAGTTATCACAGTTCATGGATCAAACCAATCCGCTGGCAGAGATTACGCACAAGCGTCGTCTGTCAGCCTTAGGCCCTGGTGGTCTGTCACGTGAGCGTGCAGGCTTCGAGGTTCGTGACGTTCACTACACCCACTATGGTAGGTTGTGTACCATCGAAACTCCAGAGGGTCCAAACATCGGTTTGATTTCATCGCTTTGCGTACACGCCAAAATTAACAACTTAGGCTTTATCGAAACTCCATATAAACGAGTTATTGAAGGTAAAGTACAAGTTCAGGAGCCGGTTATCTATTTGTCGGCCGAGGATGAAGACGGTAAAACCATTGGTCAGGCAAACGCGGTTTATGATGATAAAGGTGAGTTTGCTACGCCGAAAGTAAAAGCCCGTTATGAGGGTGACTTCCCGGTTATTGAGCCGGAAAGACTGGATTTGATGGACGTTGCTCCAAACCAGATCACGTCTATTGCAGCATCATTGATTCCGTTCCTGGAGCATGATGATGCTAACCGTGCATTGATGGGTTCAAACATGCAGCGCCAGGCCGTTCCGCTATTACGTCCTGAAGCGCCAATTGTGGGTACCGGTCTGGAAGGTCGCGTAGCAAAAGATTCACGCACCCTGATCAACGCCGAAGGCAATGGTATAGTTGAGTATGTGGATGCTAACCAGATTGTGATTAAATATGATCGTAATGAAGATGACCGTTTGGTTTCTTTCGATGGCGATTCAAAAAGCTATATCTTGACTAAGTTCAAGAAAACTAACCAAAGTACCACCATCAACCTGAAACCTATCGTTAAGAAAGGTGAGCGCGTTGAAAAAGGACAGGTGCTTTGCGAGGGCTATGCAACTCAGGATGGTGAGCTTGCTCTGGGCCGTAACCTTAAAGTGGCGTTCATGCCTTGGCAAGGTTATAACTTTGAGGATGCGATCGTAATTTCTGAGCGTGTTGTATCTCAGGATATCTTTACTTCAATTCACGTTGAAGAGTTTGAGTTAGAGGTACGTGATACTAAACGTGGCGAAGAGGAATTGACACCGGATATCCCTAACGTATCAGAAGAAGCTACTAAAGACCTTGACGAAAACGGTATCATCCGTATCGGTGCAGAGGTTAAAGAAGGCGACATCCTGATTGGTAAAATCACTCCAAAAGGTGAATCTGACCCTTCACCGGAAGAAAAACTGTTACGTGCAATTTTTGGTGACAAAGCTGGCGACGTAAAAGACGCTTCTTTGAAAACTCCACCGTCAATTGCAGGTGTGGTTATTGATACCAAATTGTTCTCTCGCGCTAAGAAAACAACCAAGGCAGAAGAGAAAGCTCAAATTGATAAACTTGATGTTAAACACGAAAAAGCACTTAAAGATCTGAAAACTACTTTGATCGATAAGTTGTTTGAAATTGTGAATGGCAAAACATCACAAGGTGTGAGCAACGTTTACAAAGAGCTGTTAGTACCAAAAGGTGTTAAATTCACTCAGAAAATTTTAGCTGAGCTGAATTACGAGAATATCAACCCAACTAAATGGACAACTGATGATGATAAGAACGATCAGATCAAGTTGTTGTTACATAACTACGGTATCAAAGTTAATGAGGAACTGGGTGCTTATCGTCGCGATAAATTTGCGATTAGTGTAGGCGACGAGCTTCCATCAGGTATCGTACAAATGGCTAAAGTTTACATCGCTAAAAAGCGTAAGCTTAAAGTGGGTGATAAAATGGCGGGCCGTCACGGTAACAAAGGTATCGTTGCGCGTATTGTACGTGACGAGGATATGCCTTTCTTGGAAGACGGTACTCCGGTTGATATTGTGTTGAACCCACTGGGTGTACCTTCACGTATGAACCTTGGCCAGATTTATGAAACTGTATTAGGATGGGCCGGTAAAGAGCTGGGCGTTAAATTTGCTACTCCAATCTTTGATGGTGCAAGCCATGATGAGGTTGAAGAGTGGATCAAAAAAGCCGGCATACCTGAATCAGGCCGTACCTACTTATACAATGGCTTAACCGGCGATCGTTTTGATCAGCAAACTACTGTAGGTATTATCTACATGCTGAAATTGGGTCACATGGTTGACGATAAGATGCACGCACGTTCAATCGGCCCGTACTCATTAATTACACAACAACCATTGGGTGGTAAAGCTCAATTTGGTGGTCAGCGTTTTGGTGAGATGGAGGTTTGGGCTCTTGAAGCATTCGGTGCTGCAAATATCCTGCAAGAAATCTTGACTGTGAAGTCTGACGACGTTGTGGGCCGTGCTAAAACTTACGAGGCTATTGTTAAAGGTGAAAATCTGCCTACACCATCTGTTCCTGAATCATTCAACGTATTGGTTCATGAGCTTAGAGGTTTAGGTTTGGATATCACATTAGACTAATTAGTGAATTAGTGAATGAGCGAATGAGTGAGTAATCACATCATTCACTCATTCACCACTCACTCATTCACTCATTAAAAACAAGGAGACTATGTCTTACAAAAAGGATAATAAAATCAAAAGTAATTTTACTACCATCACCATTAGCCTGGCTTCGCCTGAGGCTATCCTGGAGCGTTCAAGCGGTGAGGTATTAAAACCAGAAACCATCAACTACAGAACCTACAAACCTGAGCGTGATGGTTTATTTTGCGAGCGTATTTTTGGTCCGGTGAAAGATTACGAGTGCCATTGCGGTAAATACAAACGTATCCGTTATAAAGGTATCGTGTGCGACCGTTGCGGTGTTGAAGTAACCGAGAAAAAAGTACGTCGTGAGCGTATGGGCCACATCAACCTGGTGGTGCCTGTTGCTCATATCTGGTATTTCCGTTCGTTACCTAACAAAATTGGTTACTTACTGGGCCTGCCAACCAAAAAATTGGATCTGATCATTTATTATGAAAGATATGTAGTTATCCAACCGGGTGTTAAGGAATCTGATGGCATCAGCGCTATGGATTTCCTGACAGAAGAAGAATACCTGGATATCCTGGATACTCTACCAAAAGAAAATCAATATCTGGACGATAAAGATCCGCAGAAATTCGTTGCCAAAATGGGCGCCGAAGCTCTGGAAGAATTATTGAAACGTATTGATTTAGATCAGCTTTCTTACGATTTACGTCACCAGGCTGCTACTGAAACTTCACAACAACGTAAAAACGAAGCGTTAAAACGCCTTCAAGTTGTTGAGGCTTTCCGTGGTTCAAAAACTCGTATCGAGAACAACCCTGAGTGGATGATCGTTAAGATCGTTCCGGTTATCCCGCCAGAATTGCGTCCGTTGGTACCACTGGAAGGTGGCCGTTTCGCAACTTCTGACTTGAATGACCTTTACCGTCGTGTTATCATCCGTAACAACCGTTTAAAACGTTTGATCGAGATTAAAGCACCAGAGGTAATTTTACGTAACGAAAAACGTATGTTGCAGGAAGCTGTCGACTCGTTATTTGATAACTCACGTAAAGTTAACGCAGTAAAAACTGAAGGTAACCGTGCCTTGAAATCACTTTCAGACATTCTGAAAGGTAAACAAGGTCGTTTCCGTCAAAACTTATTAGGTAAACGTGTTGACTACTCTGCACGTTCGGTAATCGTCGTAGGTCCGAACCTGAAATTGCACGAGTGCGGTTTACCAAAAGATATGGCTGCCGAGCTGTTTAAACCATTTATCATCCGCAAAATGATTGAGCGTGGTGTGGTTAAAACGGTAAAATCAGCTAAGAAAATTGTTGACCGTAAAGACCCATTGGTTTGGGATATCCTTGAAAACGTATTGAAAGGACACCCTGTATTACTAAACCGTGCGCCTACGCTGCACCGTTTGGGTATCCAGGCATTCCAGCCAAAATTGGTTGAAGGTAAAGCTATCCAGTTGCACCCGTTAACCTGTACGGCGTTCAACGCCGACTTTGACGGTGACCAGATGGCGGTTCACGTACCACTGGGTAACGCGGCAATATTGGAGGCTCAGGTATTGATGTTAGCATCGCACAACATTTTGAACCCTGCTAACGGTACGCCAATCACTGTGCCATCTCAGGACATGGTGTTGGGTCTGTACTACATTACCAAAGGCCGTAAAACTGATGCAAGCAGAGTTGTAAAAGGCGAAGGCCTGACTTTCTACTCGTCTGAAGAGGTGATCATCGCTTACAACGAGAAGAAACTTGACCTGCATGCATTCATCAAAGTTAAAACCAACGTTAAAGAGCGCGATGGCAAAATAGTGACTAAAGTAATTGACACTACTGTGGGTCGCGTATTATTTAACGAGCATGTACCTGTTGAAGTAGGTTATATCAACGAGTTATTGACCAAGAAATCACTGCGTGATATCATTGGCGAGGTTGTGAAAATTACCGGTATGGCTCGTGCAGCTCAGTTCCTGGATGATATCAAGGAATTAGGCTTCAAGATGGCGTTCCAGGGTGGTTTGTCATTTAACCTGAAGGATATCAATATCCCTGCAGAGAAAGTGACCTTGATTAACACTGCTTCTAAACAAGTAGAAGAGGTAATGAACAACTATAACATGGGTTTCATTACCAACAACGAACGTTACAACCAGATCATTGACATCTGGACCCGTATCAACAACCGCTTAACCGCGAACGTGATGGACATTTTGAGTACAGATAATCAGGGCTTCAACTCAGTTTACATGATGTTGGATTCAGGTGCGCGTGGTTCAAAAGAGCAGATCCGTCAGCTGGCAGGTATGCGTGGTTTGATGGCGAAACCTCAAAAATCAGGCTCAGGTGGTGAGATTATCGAGAACCCGATCTTGTCAAACTTTAAAGAAGGTTTGTCAGTATTGGAGTACTTTATCTCAACCCACGGTGCCCGTAAAGGTTTGGCGGATACGGCATTGAAAACAGCGGATGCTGGTTACCTGACCCGTCGTTTACATGACGTAGCTCAGGACATGATTGTAGGTGCGGTTGATTGCGGCACATTGAGAGGTATTTACACTACAGCGTTGAAAGACAACGAAGATATTGTAGAACCATTATATGACCGTATCCTGGGCCGTACTTCATTACATGATGTGTTTGACCCTATCACTAACGAATTGTTAGCCGAAGCAGGTCAGGACATTACTGAAGAAGTTGCTAAGAAAATTGAAAACTCACCTCTTGAAGGTATCGAGATACGTTCAGTATTAACTTGCGAAAGCAAACGTGGTGTGTGTGCATTGTGTTACGGCCGTAACCTGGCAAGCGGTAAACGCGTGCAAAAAGGCGAGGCTGTTGGTGTAATTGCAGCACAGTCAATCGGTGAGCCGGGTACACAGTTAACACTTCGTACATTCCACGTGGGTGGTACCGCATCAAACATCGCGGCTGAATCTCAAATCAACGCTAAATTTGATGGTATCATCGAGTTTGAAAACGTACGGACCGTATCATACGAAACTGCTGAAGAAGGTACTGTTGACGTAGTCTTAGGTCGTTCTGGCGAGTTCCGTATTATCGAGGAAGGTAGCAATAAAGTGATTGTTACCAACAATATTCCTTACGGTTCATACTTATATGTAAAAGACGGTGCAAAAATCACCAAAGGCGACCGTATCTGTTCTTGGGATCCGTACAACGCGGTTATTATCTCAGAATTTGCAGGTATCGCTCAGTTCGAGGCTGTATTGGAAGGTATCACCTTCCGCGAAGAGTCTGACGAGCAAACCGGTCACCGTGAGAAAGTAATTATCGATACCAGGGATAAAACTAAAAACCCTGCTATCCAGGTTACTGACAACAAAGGCAACGTAATTAAAGGATACAACATCCCGGTAGGTGCACACATCGCAGTTGATGAGGGCGAGAAACTACAAACCGGACAAATTATCGCAAAAATCCCTCGTTCAACAGGTAAAACGCGAGATATTACCGGTGGTCTGCCACGTGTAACTGAGTTATTCGAGGCACGTAACCCTTCAAACCCTGCGGTAGTAACCGAGATTGACGGTGTGGTAACTTTGGGTGGTGTTAAACGTGGTAACCGCGAAATCACCATCGAATCAAAAGACGGTCAGGTTAAAAAATACCTGGTACCACTTTCAAAACACATCCTTGTACAGGATAATGACTTTGTAAAAGCCGGTATGCCATTGTCTGACGGTTCAATATCTCCATCTGATATCCTGGCTATTAAAGGCCCTGCTGCGGTGCAAGAATACCTGGTTAACGGTATCCAGGAAGTTTACCGTTTACAAGGGGTGAAAATTAACGATAAACACTTCGAGGTTATCGTTCACCAAATGATGCAGAAAGTGCAAATAGAGGACGCCGGTGATACACGTTTCTTAGAGAAAGAAGCTGTTGACAGCTGGGATTTCATGATGGAAAATGATGAGATCTTCGATAAGAAAGTGGTTACTGATCCGGGCGATTCAAACACGCTGAAAGCTGGTCAGATCATCTCTTTAAGAAAATTAAGAGACGAAAACTCTGCCTTAAAACGCAGAGACCTGAAACTAGTTGAAGTACGTGACGCAATTCCTGCAACTTCAAGCCCGGTATTGCAAGGTATTACCCGTGCATCATTAGGTACTAAATCGTTTATTTCGGCAGCGTCCTTCCAGGAAACTACCAAAGTGCTTAACGAAGCCGCAATTGCAGGTAAGAGAGACACTATGCTTGGCTTGAAAGAGAACGTTATTGTTGGTCACTTAATTCCTTCAGGAACCGGTTTACGCGAGTATGAAAATATCCGCGTAGGTTCTCAGGAAGAATTCGATCGCTTAATGGCATCAAAAGCCGAAGAAGTAGAAGCTTAATCTTTAAGCAAATAATATGTGCAAAGCCTTCCCTAAAACGGAAGGCTTTGCTATTTTTACGCCATGGAAGAACAAAATCAAAACCAGCTAAATATTGAACTTTCTGAGGAGATTGCCGAGGGTATCTACTCAAATCTGGCTATAATTACGCATTCAAATCAGGAGTTTGTGCTTGATTTTATCAGGATAATGCCGGGTACGCCCAAGGCTAAAGTGAAGTCGCGTATTATCATAACGCCCGAACATGCTAAAAGGCTTTTAACCGCGCTTGAAGACAACATAGAGAAATACGAAGCCGCTAACGGTCGTATCAAAACACAACAAGATCCATCAGGTTTTCCAATGAATTTTGGTGGCACAATGGGCCAGGCTTGATTGTTTTATAAACACAATAGCCTGGCGCTGTTGTTAACAAAAAAATATGCCAACGTTTAACTTTCCTGATCCAAAAAGCGTAAAAATAGCCGTGATGGGCGATATTATGATCGACCATTATATAAATGGTTCGTGCGATAGAATATCGCCTGAAGCCCCTGTGCAAATTGTGGATGTTAGAAGCGATACTTATACCCTTGGTGGTGCGGGTAACGTTTTGGAGAACTTACATGCATTTGGTTGCACCGGTTCCATCATCAGCATAACTGGCGATGATGATTACAGGGCTATAGTCGAAGCAGAGTTGAAAGCTATGGTGCCAGGATTTGTTTACCTGGCTAAAGATGCCAAACGCCGCACTACGGTAAAAAGTCGGGTTGTGGTAAATAAACACCAATTAATTCGTCTTGATAAAGAAGATAAATTTTACTGCGATGACGCCGTTGGGAATGAGCTGTTTGAGTATCTTAGGTCAAATATTAATAATATTGATGTATTAATATTATCTGATTATTGTAAAGGCGCGTTGAGCGATAAGCTGGTAAAAGATGCGCTTGAATTATGTAATCAGCACAATATTATAACCCTGGTCGATTCAAAAAATAAAGATCTGTCAAAATATCGCGGAGCTACCGTCGTTAAACCAAATAAAAAAGAAGCAGCGTTGGCATCTGGTATTGCGATAGTAGATAACGAAAGCTTAGAAGCTGCTTGCAAAAAAATAGCTGAGGTAACAGCTTGCGAAACTGTCGTTGTAACGTTATCTGAAGATGGGATTGCGGCATATAACAACAATGTATTAACCAAGAAGCCAACAAAAGCTATTGATGTTTACGATGTAACCGGAGCGGGCGATACCGTGGTAGCTGCATTAGCTTTTGCTTTGGCCAACAAATTATCAATTGCTGAAGCTTGCGATTTTGCAAACAGCGCAGCAGCCATTGTAGTAGCAAAATTTGGAAGTGCGGTTGCAACGTTGCAGGAAATTAATAACCTAAAATGGGACGATACTGTTAAATAATGATTTATAGGTACGCTACTTTCTTTAAAACAGTAAATCTTACAATAGACTACATCATGCTTAATTTAAGCATGTTTTTGGCCTATTTGTTAATTGACAGCCCAGCTACCTGGCATACTGATAATAAGTATCTGCTCATTATATTGTTATTTAACCTTATCTGGTTGCTATCAACCAATATTACGGGCTTGTATGAAAGCGTATTGCATAAAGACTCCATCTTAACTTATAAGGATTTTTTAAAAGCCTATCTACTATTCATATTTCTCCTATCGTTTTTCGTTATAGTGATAGGCATACAGTCATACCTGGTAACCCGCCAATATTTACTATACTCTGTCGTACTCTTTGGTTTTCTGGTAGGTGTCTGGAAACTGATCTTTTTGACCATCAGGAAGAGCAACCGTAATTTGTTGATGGATTCAAGGGCCATCGTAATTGTGGGTTCGGGTCGTATTGCGATGGATATATTTCAATACTTTGAAAACCACAAACATAGTGGTTACAAAGTCATTGGTTTTTTTGATGACAAGGCCTCGCGTGTGGCCGAGATCGGTTTGTATTTGGGCAGCGTTTCTGATGTTATCGGTTTTACGTTAGAGAACAATGTTCATGAGATATTTTGCGCCTTGCCCACATCGCGATCTGAACAAATTGAGGATTTGATGTTAGAGGCCGATAAGCACTTGATCAGATTCAAGATCATTCCTGAATACATCAAGTCAAAAAAACTAATGCAAGTTCAAAACTATGACCATATACCTGTTATATCGGTAAGGCCTGAACCGTTAGAGAATATGCTCAATCGCTTTGTAAAACGTGCATTTGATGTTGTTTTTTCGCTATTTGTTATTGTATTCGTTATAAGCTGGTTGTTCCCCATTTTGGCTGTCATTATTAAATTACAGTCAAAAGGCCCTGTGTTTTTCACGCAATTACGATCAGGAAAAGATAATGTGCCTTTTAAATGTTATAAATTCAGAAGTATGCGGGTCAATACTGATTCTGACACAGTGCAAGCCACGCGTTCAGACTCGCGCATTACCCCGATAGGTGCTTTTATCCGTAAAACCAGTTTGGATGAGTTTCCACAGTTTTTCAACGTGTTGATGGGTAATATGTCAGTTGTTGGCCCAAGGCCGCATATGGTAAGTCATACCGAACGTTATTCGCAGTTAATAGACCAGTTTATGGTTCGCCATTTCTTAAAACCAGGTATTACCGGCTGGGCACAAATAAACGGTTTCAGAGGCGAAACTAGAACTACCGAGGATATGTTGCAAAGGGTAGAGGCCGACGTATGGTATTTAGAGAACTGGTCGTTTTTATTAGATCTGAAGATCATATTCCTGACTTTTTGGAACGTGATTAAAGGTGAAGAAAATGCATTTTAATTAATTAAACTTAAACATCATAGTAATGGATAAAAATTCCAAAATATATATCGCGGGTCACAGAGGAATGGTAGGGTCTGCTATCTACAGAAAACTTGAAAAAGAAGGGTTCACAAATCTGATTACCCGCACTTCTGCCGAATTGGATCTACGTAGTCAACAACAGGTAGCTGATTTTTTTGCGCAAGAAAAACCTGATTATGTTTTCCTTGCAGCGGCAAAGGTTGGCGGTATTGTAGCCAATAATACTTACAGGGCCGAGTTTTTGTATGATAATTTACAGATTCAAAATAATGTAATCAACTCGTCATATATAAATGGTGTAACTAAATTGATGTTTTTAGGATCAAGCTGTATTTATCCTAAAATGGCACCACAGCCACTTAAAGAAGACTATTTATTAACCGGGCTGCTCGAGGAAACTAACGAGCCCTACGCTATAGCAAAAATAGCAGGTATAAAAATGTGCGACGCATATCGCGCACAATATGGATGCAATTATATTTCAGTGATGCCTACCAATTTGTATGGTTATAATGATAATTATCACCCTCAAAATTCGCACGTATTACCCGCTTTGATCAGACGATTTCATGAGGCTAAAGAGCAGAGTATGCCTTCTGTAACTATTTGGGGCACCGGCACGCCGAAACGTGAGTTTTTATTTGCTGATGACCTGGCAGCTGCATGCTACTATCTGATGCAAAATTATGACGAACCTGGGTTGGTAAATATTGGTACCGGTGAAGATATCTCCATTAAGGAGCTTGCCCTGTTAGTGAAGAAGATAATTGGTTACGAAGGTTCTATTGAGTTTGATGCCACAAAGCCGGATGGTACTCCACGTAAATTGATGGATGTGAGCAAATTACATAGTAAAGGCTGGAAACATACGATTGAGTTGGAAGACGGTGTCAAATTAGCCTATCAAGACTTTTTAAAAAAATAATAGTTTATTATTTATAAAATAATATATCAAATCAAATTTGCGCCGCTCTATCTGGCGTGGATTTGAAAGTTTGATGATCATTATATTCAATAATGACTTTTTCGTCAGGCTTGAATAATTAAAATTGCGTATTATTGCACCTGTTAATTTTTCAATAAATCAATAAAATTTATTGAATAGTGCTTTACAACAAGACATGAATAAATTAAAAATATGTTTGGCATTGCTGGGCGTTATGATATGCATTTTTGCATTTAACCCGGTAAATGCGCAAACGCTACCTCAAAACTTATCAAATTTTAACGTAGATAATTATTCTGACGATCAGATACGTCAGCTATTACAAAATGCACAATCGCAAGGACTAACTGATAGTCAGCTTATTCAAATGGCTGAAAGTCGTAATCTTCCTGCATCAGAAGCTCAACGTTTACAAGCACGGATAAACGAAATCAGAAAAAAAGACGGTAACACGGCGACCTATAACGGCGCTTCTGATTCATTAGCGAATAGTGATCAATTGCGCAAACAAAATATAACACAACCCGGCGATACACTTACACGCCAAAACCGAATTGACATTTTCAGGACTCTGCAACCTAAAATATTTGGTGCCAGTCTTTTTAGAAATGCCAAGGCTAATACTTTTCAGCCAAACTTAAAAGTGGCCACACCGCTAAATTATATTATTGGGCCTGATGATAAGTTGATAATTAGCGTGTACGGGAACTCGGTAGCAAATTGGAGTCTTACGGTTACACCTGACGGCAACATCAACATACCAGGAGTTGGCATACTTAACGTTGCCGGCAAAACTATAGAGCAGGCAACAGCTTCGATAAAAAGCAGGCTTGCGGCTAACAGATACGCTATTGGAAATGGTACAAGTGTACAGGTTAGTTTAGGAGATATCAGAAGTATTAGTGTACGTATACAGGGCGAATTAGTAAGACCAGGTACTTATACTATGGCATCTTTATCAACCGCATTTGATGCGCTTTATGCAGCAGGCGGCCCGAGCGATATCGGATCATTCCGTAAAATCGAAATCATCAGAGATAATAGAGTGATCAGAAAGCTCGATTTATATGATTATCTGGTACATGGGAATCATAAAGATGACATAGTACTGCGCGATCAGGACGAAATACATGTCCCGCCTTACGGCATGCATGTAGAGTTGCGGGGGGAGGTGAAAGTTCCGGCGATATTTGAACCGCTTCCGACTGAGAAACTGCAAGACATTATTGATTATGCCGGCGGTTTCACTGACCAAGCTTATACTGCACGTATTAAAGTATTGCAGACCAGCGACAGACAGCGCCGTATTGGTGATATCCTGGAGAAGGATTTTAATACCTATGTTCCGAAACGTGGTGATGTTTATACGGTCGACCGTATACTTAATCGCTTTGAAAATCGGGTACTTATAACTGGCGCCGTTTTTCGCCCGGGCGAATATGAACTGCAACAAGGCTTAACCGTTTCTCAGTTAATTAAAAATGCCGGCGGTTTAAAAGAGGATGCTTTCACAGCACGTGGAAGTATAATAAGGCTAAATCCTGATAATACAACCCAACAATTATCATTTAATATACAAGATGCGATGTCTGGTCAATCAGGTGATATCATTTTACAACGAGAAGATAGTGTGTCTGTTACATCTGTTTTTAACTTACGTGATAAATATAGGGTAACTATAAAAGGGCAGGTAAGAAAACCGGGGGATTTTAACTATGCAGATAGCATGAAAGTCGCCGATTTGATTCTAAAGGCAGGCGGCTTTGCCGAAGGCGCCAGTTCTAAACGAATTGAAGTGTCGCGAAGGGTATTTGATGCTGACCCAAGCCAAAAGGATAGTCGGGTTGCTCAGGTATTTAGCGTTAATGTAGATGCCAACCTTAAATTTGAGAATATTAACTTTACATTAAGGCCATTCGATATTGTTTCAGTTTATAGTTTGCCTGGCTATGAAACTCAAAAAGTAGTAAAAGTTGAAGGCGAAGTAATCTTTCCGGGGTATTATACGATCGAGAAGAAAAATGAAAAAATATCTGATTTGATTAGACGTGCGGGAGGTCTTACACAGTCGGCCGATATTGAAGGCGGCAGTTTAAAACGAGATAATGCTGCAGTACTTGGAGTTAACAAAACCAAGCTAGATACACTTAATCTTAGTAGAGAGCGTGCTGAACGCCTAAAAAGATTACAGCGCAGTTATAAAGATACCATCGGCAATGATGCTGATACTGCGCAGTTTAGAAACAACTACGTCGGTATTGACCTTAAGAAAATATTAGCGCGGCCGGGCAATGGAGAAGACCTGATCCTGGAAAACGGTGATGTTCTTAGGGTGCCGAAAGAACAACAAACAGTTAGAGTTAATGGTGAAGTTTTGTATCCAAGTGCAGTAGTTTATAATAACGGTAAAAGTTTTAAAGGCTATGTTCTGAATGCAGGCGGTTTCTCACCCAGTGCCTTGAAACGAGGAGCATATATAGTTTATCCAAATGGAACAGTAAAAGGCACAACGAAGTTTTTGTTTTTTAATAATCACCCTAAGGTAAAACCAGGTAGCGAAATATATGTACCTAAAAAGCCGGTGAGCAAGGGAGATGTTGGCACGCAGATATTAGCTTATACTACCGGACTGGCTTCATTAGGTGCTATTATATTAGGTATGTTAAGTTTGCGTAAATAATCTAAAAGATGAGTAGAGCTTTTGGTTTGGCAATTGGTTTGCTAGACCATAATTAAAAATATATGAGTGTGCTTATACTATCGGTTTTTTTTATTCTGCTCTTTGTTTTTGAGCTTCTCTATTTTAAAATAGCAGATAGATACAATATTATTGACCACCCTAACCATCGCAGTTCACATACCAAAATTACTATACGTGGCGGAGGCGTAATATTTAGTATAGCATTATTGTCGGTTTTTTTTAGCTATGGTTTTCAATATCCATATTTTATCGCGGGATTGCTTTTAATCAGCTGTGTTAGCTTTATTGACGATATTAAAACAATAAGTAATAGAAATAGAATTATTTGTCATTTCATTGCTGTCTCGTTGCTTTTTTATCAGTTAAACATGTATTCTTTACCTTTTTATTGGATACTGTTGGGGCTGATTTTCGTTATCGGCACCATAAACGCCATCAACTTTATGGACGGTATTAACGGTATTACCGGAGGTTATGGCTTAGTCGTATTATCAACACTTTACTATATAGACCGGTATATTATTGATTTTACCTCCGATGTCTATTTGATTGTTGCTATAATTTCTGTATTAGTTTTTAGCTTTTTTAATTTCCGAAGGAAGGCAAAATGTTTCGCGGGCGATGTCGGTAGCGTTAGTTTAGCTTTTATCATTCTTTTTTTCCTTTTACAATTGGTTATTAAAACGAATAATATCGACTATATCCTGTTTTTATTACTATACGGCTTAGATGCAGTAACAACCATATTTTTTAGAATATTGAGGAAAGAAAACGTTTTCGAAGCACATCGAACACATTTTTATCAATTTCTGGCTAATGAAAGGAAAATTTCACATATTATTGTATCAATATTATATATGTTTGTACAAGTAATAATAAATATTTTAATTATTAACTATCTACCTCATTCGTTAGCAAGTCTTCTTGTTACAATATGCTTATCATTTGTAATTTTCCTTGTTATGCGTTTATCATTTGAGGGGCGAGACCACCTTTTAGGCGGAGTAGCAAATTATGTTGGTGAAAAAAACAATTGATAATTTGCTATGTTATATATTGAAATTGTTAACTTGCTTATGGAAAAACAATAATGTTGCCATTTTTTTAACAATGTAATATGCTATACCTATATTTACATCAGTTTAAAATTGGCAAATAAAATTTTTGCTTATGAATCCTACCTCTACCTTGTTCAATCAAATTAATATAGTTCCCCGGTGGATTATTTTTGCCCTGGATCTATTTATCGGATTCTTTTCGTTATCAGTCGCCTATCTCATCCGGTATAATTTCGAATACTCTTTGATCAATCATATTGAGCTTAATCGTAATATATTAATATTAGCGGTACTTAGTTCTATTGTATCGGCAGGGGTTAAAACCTTTGCCGGGATAATAAGGTATACCAGTGCCCAAGATTCATTGAGAATTTTACTAGCTGTTGTAATAACAAATGGAGCTTTCTTTCTTCTTAGTTCAATAGTAGTTGCTTCTGACAGTCATCCTTTAATATCGTCTAGCATATTAGTAATCAATTGCCTTACTTGTTTCTTATTGATGGTAGCTTATAGGGTAATGGTTAAGTTCTTCTTTTTATATATCAAAAATTTAAAGTTAGATAAAAAGAAAGTTATTATTTACGGAGCAGGCGAAGCCGGAGTGGCAGTAAAAAGAACATTCGATCACGATAATAAAGTGAATAAAAATATTATAGCTTTTGTGGACGACGATCAAAGAAAAGTGGGTAAGATGATTGACGGTATTGAAATTATTGACGCAGCAGATCTACCAAAGTTAGTTGAAGAACATAAACTTGATGAACTGATTTTTGCGTCGTATACCATCCCTATTGAAAGAAAGAATAATATAGTGGATATCTGCCTTGAGAATGAAATTAAGGTTCTAAATATTCCGCCAAATGAAGCATGGATAAGTGGAAAACTGCAGCGCGGTCAAATTCAAAAAATTAATATTGAGGATTTATTAGATAGAAAAACTATTGAAATTGATGTAGCCAATATCCAAAAAGAATTAAAAGGTAAGAGAGTATTAATTACGGGTGCTGCCGGATCTATCGGAAGTGAAATAGTAAGACAACTGTTGAAATTTGATACTGATTTGATCATTATGTGTGATCAGTCAGAAACCGCATTACATCATTTATATCTTGAAATAGATGAAATGAATACCGCCGCTAATTTTCATGCATTTGTTGGGGACGTACGCGACCGCTTCAGAATGGATTATTTGTTTGAGACTTATAAACCCCATTATGTATATCATGCCGCAGCTTATAAGCATGTGCCATTAATGGAAGACAATGCTTCCGAAGCAGTAAAGGCAAACGTGTTGGGTACCCGAACTATAGCTGATCTTTCTGTAAAATATGATGTTCAAAAATTTGTAATGGTGTCAACGGATAAAGCGGTTAATCCGACAAATGTTATGGGCGCCTCAAAACGTATCGCAGAAATTTACGTTCAGGCATTAAATAAATCAATAAACAATAAAGAAAGTAATCTTTTAGGCGATTTAGGACATAGAAAAACGCATACTAAGTTTATTACCACACGTTTTGGCAATGTACTCGGTTCAAACGGTTCTGTTATACCACGTTTTAGGCAACAAATTGAAAAAGGCGGTCCAGTAACTGTAACACATCCTGAAATTACCCGCTATTTTATGACAATACCTGAAGCTTGCCGATTAGTGCTTGAAGCGGGCTGCATGGGTAACGGCGGCGAAATATATATATTCGATATGGGTAAATCTGTGAAAATTATAGATCTGGCTAAAAGGATGATCAGGCTCGCCGGTTTAATTCCTAATCAAGATGTGAAAATTGAATTTAGCGGACTACGCCCTGGAGAAAAGCTATTTGAAGAGTTACTAAACGATAATGAGAATACTATGCCAACTCATCATGAAAAAATTATGATTGGCAAAACGAGAGAATATTTATTCGAAGACATTGAGCCTCAAATTTACGAACTGATTAAATATGCAAAGGGTAACGATGACGTACAGGTTGTAAAGGCGATGAAACAGCTGGTACATGAATTTAAAAGCAAAAATTCAGTATTTGAAGAGCTTGATTTAATAAAATCTATACTAACTAATTAAGTATTCTTATTTAATTTAAACTATTCTCAATTAATTATTGTTAGTACAAACAATAAACACTTTCTACCTCTATAACTATTTTAATGAAGTGCCGATACGCGAGCAGAATATTTATTTTTGCATTATTATTTCTTATCCTCTCCTGTAAAGATAAAGTAAGAAAAGAAACCATAGTTTACGCTAATGATTTTGATAGTGCTAGCTTGGTAAATATTGAAAATGGCATCATAACCACATACAACGGATCTTCAGTTTTAGGGCGTTATAATAATGGGTATTTTAATGTTAAATTGAATGATCTTCCTAAACATGATTTAATAACCATTACATTTGATCTGTATATTCATGACAATTGGGATGGTAACAAAACCACTCCCGATGGTCCGGATATTTGGCAAATGTCGGTCGATGATAAAATCTATATAAACGCAACTTTCTCTAATACGAATTGTCCGGCCGGTTATTTTTGTTCGCCGCAATCTTATCCTTTCAACTATCCCAACAATTATAATAATCCTAAAACAGGGGCGTATCGTACAGATCTTCCCGGAGTTTGCGGAATTGTTGGTCCCAATGGTACAACCCAGTATAAAATAGAAAAGACATTTGTTCATACCGGTAATACTTTGGTATTACGATGTTTAGACAAGCTGGTTCAAACTAATTCAACTGATCCTAAATGTGATGAAAGCTGGTCTGTTGATAATATTTCTATCAAAGCAATCACCCTATGAAAATCATAAAGCTTGCATTGTTGAGTGCCTCAGTGATTTTTATCCAATTTAAAGTTAATGCGCAATCATTACCGGTTGGTACACCTGTTTTAGAAGATTACTACAGACGAATGCAATTACTTGGTAAAATTGATTCATCTTTATCTTTTACCGTCAGGCCGCTATACCCCAGTTATGATGGCGGAAATATTTTTTTTCCTGATACTACAGAGCGTAATGTAACAACCAATAGTACATGGACAAGTAAAAACGGAAAACTAAAAACTATGTGGTTGCCGTTTACTCTACAAACAGAAGGAAACTCTGATCATCCCTATGGCTGGAACGACGGACCTATGATTCCTTCAAAAGGTTTCCAATTCTTGATGAGCGGCGGCTTATACCTTCAATATGGCCCACTTAGTGTCCAGCTAAAGCCTGAGATTGTTAGCGCCGATAATTCAGATTTTGAAACATTTAATAAAAATCAATACGATGTCATTTTCGCCCGATATTATGACATCTATAATAATATAGATTTGCCGGTACGATTTGGAACAAATGGTTATGCGCACGCTTTTTGGGGTCAAAGTAGTATAAGGTTAAATTTTAAAGCTTGGTCATTCGGCCTATCAACGGAAAATCTATGGTGGGGGCCTGGCATCCGCAACTCATTGTTAATGAGTAACAGCGCCCCCGGATTTGCACACCTCACATTAAATACTTCAAGGCCGCTAAAAACTTCTATCGGATCTTTTGAGGGGCAGCTAATAGCCGGACGGTTAACAAATTCTGGTCTTCCTCCGCTTGTGCCAGATCATGCCTTCTTTGGAACAAACCTTTATGTCCCGAAGCCGGATGATTGGCGCTATCTCTCAGGAATTGTAATAACCTGGCAACCTAAGTGGATACCCGGCTTATTTTTAGGATATGATCAATCTGCCCAGGTGTATGGAAAGAGTCTGAGTGGCATAAAGAGCTATTTGCCAATTTTTTCGTCAGTTAAATCTACAACAGCTCCTAACAATCAAATTAATAGCCAAGATCAGTTAAGCTCGATCTTTGCACGTTGGATATGGTTTCAAGAGCATGTTGAAGTTTATTTTGAATACGGTCATTACAATAACTCTGATGACCTGTATCAATCACTGCTCCGGCCTAATAACACCAGGGCTTATACTTTTGGCCTCAGAAAACTGTTACCCTTTAAAAATAGGTCCGATCAAAATATTATGTTAGGTGTTGAGGTGACGCAATTAGGCAGTACATCTATAACCGGAGTTACTCAAGGGCAAGAATGGTATGTTAGTCGCGGTATACGGCAGGGGTATACAAACTTCGGGCAAATGCTCGGTGCCGGCATTGGTCCCGGCGGAAATATTCAGGCAATTGATGTGAGCTGGGTAAAAGGTCTTAAGAAAATTGGGCTGCAAATTGAAAGATATGTCCATGATGACGACTTTTATTATTACGCATTCTACGATAGTCGCAATTACTCACAACATTGGGTTGATTTGAGCCTCGGCTTTAATGGTGAGTGGAATTATAAGAACTTTATTTTTAATGCTAAAATTCAAGGAATTGAGTCGAACGACTATCAATGGGCATTAAAGCAAAATGGTAATGATGACACCTTCTCTCATCAACTGCATAAATTTAATCTTCAGCTTCAAACTGGCCTTACTTACAGGTTTTAACTAGAAAGCTATGAAAAGGATATTCTTTTTAATTGGAATAATATATATTGTTAGTTGCTTTAAGGCCTTTGCGCAGTCATTACCGGTTGGAACGCCTGTGTTAGATGATTACTATCGGCGCGAACAGTTATTAGGTAAAGTTGATTCAAATCTTTCTTTTACATTGCGACCTTTAAGTAGAAAAAGTTTAGGTGTCGGTGATGTTTTTGATCCGGATAGCAGCCTTAGAATAAGTCGTGGTAATGGCGGCACTCAAACTTTTTTTGCCAACGGTCATGGTGTTTTTCAAGTATTGCCGTTAACCTGGCAGCAGCAGTTCAATTCAGACCATCCATACGGTTGGAATGACGGAGCAATGATTCCCGCCAAAGGATATCAAACTATGGTTAGTGGTGGGTTTTATTTTAAAATAGGTCCTTTAAGTATCCAATTACGCCCGGAGTATGTTTATGCTACAAACCCATCGTTTCAGGGATTTGAAACAGCAAGCAGGTCTACATCGGAAACAGCCGCATACTATTATTATTATCTTAATTTAATAGATGCGCCCGAACGGTTTGGAAATAGCGCGTATAGCAAATGGTTTTGGGGACAGAGTAATATCAAATTGACATTTGGCGCTATCGAAGCAGGAGTTTCGAACGAAAATTTATGGTGGGGACCAGGAATACAGAACGCGCTGGTGCTCAGTAATAATGCGCCGGGCTTTAAGCATATAACACTTAATACGTCACGTCCGATAAACACTTATATAGGTCAGTTCGAAGCACAGATTATAGCCGGGCGTCTTGAAGAGTCTGGTTTTCTACCTTTGGTGACAGCAGCACAATCGACAGATTCTGCTTATTATATTCCTAAAAATAATGACTGGCGATACTATACCGGATTTAATATTAATTATCATCCTAAATGGACCCCTGGTTTAACGATAGGCTTAACCAGGACGTTTAACGCCTATGGAAAAGATGTTAAAAGTTTCAAAGGTTACATACCCTTTTTTATCCCATATTCTAAAGTTAGTACTAGTGGGATGGATGCAGGAATAGGTGATCCGTTCGCCCGAGACCAATTGACTTCAATGTATGCCCGTTGGTTATTCACGAAGGCGCAGGCCGAGCTTTATTTTGAATATGGGTTAAACGATAATTCATATAATTTGGCTGATTTTGCAGGGTCCCCTCAGCATTCTAGAGCGTATATTGTTGGGATTAGAAAACTACTTCCAATTGCAGGAAATAATAATCAACACATTTTAATTGGCACTGAAATTACTCAGCTTTCACAATCTATTGATCGTTTAATAAGGGATGCAGGAGGATGGTATGTGCACACGGAAGTAAAGCAGGGGCAAACCAATTTTGGGCAAATATTGGGTGCCGGTACCGGTTCAGGCGGTAATTTACAATCAATTGAGTTGAGTTGGGTTTCGGGTCTAAAAAAGATCGGGCTACAATTTGATAGATATGAGCATAGTGTTGATTTTTCAGATGCGAATTTTACCGACATTAATAATAGCAGCCGTAAATGGGTTGATTTTGCTTTTTCAATGCATGGGGAATGCAACTATAAGAATTTCTTATTCAACGTCAAATTGCAGGGAATTAAATCGTTAAATTATGAATGGATATTAAAGGATTATACGCCAGGTCAATATTATATCCCTCATAATACTGTTTATAATTTACATGGCGAGTTAGGCATTACTTACCGGTTCTAGCGCGGTGAGTATATGTTTGATTACCTTATACAATAGTTTTTGGTACTTTTCTTCTTATCAAAACATAAGCGCAAAAAAGCAACTCGGCTACTAATATACCGGCAGGTATAGCTATTTTATATTTAAAGCTGTTTTTCTTTAATGGCAACTCAGGTTCGTCAACAATTTGTACTGTCGGCGTTTCCTGGGCAAGCATGGTTTTGCTGGCCTCCAAATTTTTTACAGTTTCGGTATAAACAGATGATAATAAGGTTTTATCACGTTGTTTAACTTCAATATCGGCATTTGCGCCAGAGTAGGCCGGGTTTAAGTCAATAATGTTTTGATCGGCCGCTGCCGAAGCATAGGTTTTATGATTAAGGATGTGCCCAAGGCTATCTGCAATATGCTGAAGCCTTTCGACATTATTTCTTAGCCGTTTAGTTTTGGTTGAGATGAAAAAGCCGGTAGATGCGTCAATTATTCTTCTGCAAAATAACTGCGCCAGCTTCTCATCCTTCATTGTGGTATTCACTTCAAAGAAACTTAATTTCTTGTCGGTTTTGGTGATGCCAAAGTCGTTTTCTAGGATCAACTCAACCATTTCATGCAGTAAGCTATCTTGAAGTCGGGTAGCGTTAACACCATTAAGCGGAAATCTGATCACTTTCCCGTCATGACTATATTTCAACCACCTTCCACTCAGTTTATAAACAGCTGCATATCTATCAGCCAGCGTTTCAGTGCTGTCATATGGTGTACTCAGTGTTTGTTGCATCAGTTTACGGCTTTTGATAAGCTCTTCTACGTTGTCGCCTGCTAATACACCGTTGGCTCCGCCAAGATTACTTAAATCTAACCCCGCTAATCCTGCCAGTGCCGATAAACCGCCGCCACCGCCCATTGATTTAGAGTCATCTACCACAAAAGTTAATCTGGCAGTATAAGTAGGCGATTTGTACCAGGCCGCGAATGCGCCCGCCAACGCACCAATAACCAGAGCCATAGCCAATCCTTTTTTAAAACTTAAAATGTATCTTAAATCGGCAACTCTTTGATTTAGGAGTCCTTTAAGTGAGAACTCCGGCTCATATGGGTATGGATTGTTTTGCTGGTTCATTTTATTTATGAAGGATGGCTATAATACTTACAATTGCGGTCAATGCAGTGGCTATCCCGCCAATATCGCTTAGCCCAATTTTAAATCTGCTATCCACCTGTTTTTCAGGTACCACAATGCGGCTACCCGGTTTTACATTTGGATAAACGCGGAAGAACAAAAAATGTCTGACAGGCCTATTTAAACCGTCAGGGTATTGGATATAGGCGCCCTTTAACCTGGCGTTTTGTGTAGTACCGGCAGCGGCATTGATGTAATACTTGAAGCGTTTGCCTTTGTAAGTTATGTATTGAGGATTGTTAACTGCGCCGGCAACTTCAACGTACGATATGACACGAGGTACATATACACTATCTCCAGGTAATAATATCATTTTATTATGCTCTGATGCAGACAATTTATGCACCGCCGAAAAATCAAGGTTTACTCTGACGCCATTGCGGTAAACCTGCGTGTTTTCCAATGATCCGTAGGGGGTTATACCGCCGGCTCTTGATAAAAACTCCATAGCCGTTTCATCGCGTTTTTGTACCGGGTAGTCGCCCGGAAAAGCAACTTCGCCTTTAATAACTACGCTGCCTAATGAGCGATAATTAACCAAGCGGGGTACATTGATGATATCCATTGGCTCAAGTTCTACACTTTGATTAGCCTCATTAGTCATATCAACGGTGAAAGTACGTACCAACTGATTAGCTACGCTGTCTGATTTATTGTTGATGATACGAGATATTTCAACATGATGCTGCGCTGCTTCATCCGCAAAACCTCCCGCCATTGCCATTGCGTCGCCTAGTTTCAATCCATTTCTATAAACAAATGTCACCGGGTTCTTTACATAGCCTCCCACGCTAACATTCTGAGTTGAAACAAACACTGCACGGTCAAGAATAACTACAGAGTCTTCGCGTAAAAGCGGCACATCAGTTTTACCTTCAACGATATCGCTCGTCTTGAAGGACACAATTTCTTTTTCAAGATTTGGAAGAGTGCGGTTAATATAACCGCGTTCCATATAAGCTTCAGGTTTCAAACCCTCGGCATCTTTCAATAGCTGGTTCAGTGTGTAGCCTGCTTTAAGCTCATAAGCTCCGGGGCGATAAACTGCGCCGCTTAAAATAATACGATTGGTATATCGATTAGTTACTGCGCCAATTGTAATCATGTCGCCATTATGGGGCACATAATTGGCAAATAAATTAGCCGATACGTCTTTAACCTCATGTTGCAGATCGTTGATCTGATCAACTTTGGCTATGCCTTTATATGCCAGTTCAGTAAAGCCTCCGGCATATTTAATTAAATCTTCTAAACTCTCGTTATCTTTTAGCTCAAATAAATAAGGGTTTTTTACCTCGCCGCTTATGCCAACGCGCTTTTTGTAAACCGGTATGTGTATCACATCCTGGTCCTCTAAACGAATATTGCCGCTTTGTATACCATTTTGCAGAAAGTCATAAAAGTCGACAGTTTTATAAAGTTTATTATTCCTGATCAGCTCAATATTTCGCAAAGAACCATTGTTATTTGGGCCGCCGGCATTATATAAAATATTAAACAAAGTAGTAAAACCTGACACGGTAAAATTACCTGGTGTGTGCGCTTCTCCATTTACAGTGACATGTATACTGCGTGTGGTTCCCAGGTTCACCGCCAATTGTGTCTGTCCGCTTTTTAAAGCCGGATAAACCTTAGCCATTTTCGCTCTGATAATATTAGTGGCTTGTTCAATAGTGAATCCGTTAAGATATACCAAACCGGCATAAGGTAACAGCACATTACCTTCGGCGCTTATTTTAGGTTGCAGTGTTGTTTCATTTAAGCCGGTTAATATCACGGACACCTGGTCGCCCGGGCCTAATACATAGCTTTTAGGGGTAGCAACAGAAAAATCGGGTTTGAAATTAAGATCGCTTTGCGAAAATAATTTCATACCATATACCTCAAGCGGTTTTGGAGCTGGTGCAATTACAGATTCTTTTTTCTGCGGTTTAGGTTTACCTATAGTATCGTTAACAATTCTCGAAAAATCTGTTTGTTTATTTACCGCAGAAGTTGGCTTTTTTTGAGTGGATTTGTCGTTCAGTCCCAATAATGTAACACGCTGTTTAAGTACCGCTATATCGTCGGGAGAAGCTCCTTTTTTCTGCAACATTGCATAAATGTCTTTCTCGCTTAAACCTGCTGCCTGCGCTTTTTCCCAAGCCTGAATAATTTGTTCGTCTGTTAGCTGGCTCGGTTTAATATTCGAAATATCGTCACCCATTGACAGTTTTTGCGCTACCGAGACTTGTGCGGAAGCAATGAAACAAAAAGCCAGAAATATATAGAGTAAGTATTTAAGTCGCATTAAAAATTATGTTGATCTGAGTGTGCAAATATAAAATATTATATGAGTGTTGATGTTATGCAATCATTGTTGCAGAGCATAGCAACTATAAACCAGGAATTAGTTTTTGCAGGCCTTCAAAATGTTTTTCGGTATTGATCAACTCATTGATGTGTTTCTGTGCATTTGCACCCAATTCTTTGATCAATTTGGTGTCGTTATATAATTCCTTTATCAATGCGCCAAGCTGTTCGTGATTGCCCGGTTCAAATAATAGACCTGTGTGGTTATGAAGCACCATTTCAGGTATGCCCCCAATGTCCGATCCGATAACGGGTTTGCCCAGGGCCATAGCTTCAACCGCAGTGAAACCTAAAACTTCATAACATTCTGAAGGGCATATTAAAAATTCAGCGTCGTTGATTATTTGCAGCGTATCGTGTTTGCTTTTTTTTCCTTCAAAGGTAACATTGCTAAGCTGGTGCGTTTCTTTAAATAACCTCAATTCAGCTTCCTGGGTGCCGGCGCCAATTATTTTCAGGTGTATATCTGCACAGTTTTTTATAGCATTTAATACCGTGTGGGCACCTTTTATTTTTTCAAGCCGGCCAACAAAAACCACATATCTTTCATCGGTCAACCGGGCATTTCGTTGGGTAGCTTCAATTTCGGTATAATCATAGCCATGATATAGCTGTATAAGCTTATCTGTATGAAAGTTAAATTGTCTGTACTTATTATACGAAAAAACTGACGGACAAATAAAATAATCTACAAAGGCATAGTAATCTAAATATTGATGCACATAGTTTTCCAGCGCAGCCACCGTACTTGCCAGATATGAGCCTTTTTTACAAGCGTGGATAATACAATTATAAAATGCGCCGCCAATACATCGCTCACAAATTTTATCGTGACTTTTAAAAATACTCTCGGGGCAAATAGGGGTATACTCATGCAGCGTCCAAATAATGGGGATATTTCTGGCCTTTAATATTTTTAAAATGGTAGGGGTAATGTAATGATGGATAACATTTATATGCGCAAAATCAATTTTAACATCAGATAATAGTCGTTCCAGGTTTTTTTGAGCTTCGGTCGAATAAATGCTTTTTGCCACCACCTTGATACCTGCACTTATACTGCGTTTATTTATTTTTTTATAGTCGATATTTTCAATAAAATAGTCATCATAAGGAGTTTGGAAATTCCTGTCGTCTTTCATTGAAAATGGTATAATGGTGTGACCTTTTTCCTGATAAAGCTTAACCACGCTTTCCACATATGTCCAGTCGCCACCGCTTGGGTACCACGACCAGTTTGCAACAAGAATATTCATGCGGGATTAGTAGTTGGTAGAGAGTTAATATGCATCTATTATTGAGTTTCAAATGTAAACATATTTATGCTTTATAATATAGGAGTTGTTTCAAAACAAATGGTATAAAATTTTTATCTGTTGGTTTATTTTGCCCTATGTCCGCGATTAAAAGCCAGTCTATAAAAAATGAAGTTAGGAAGAGTGATGCTATTTGGTTATTATTGCGGCGGCCGTCTCACTAACAGAATAGCAATTTATGTTTAAGAACCTTGCCGTTAATATCTCCACCAAAAACAGGCAAAAAAAATATCAATATTTTCTGCAGCAAATGAAACCTGATGTCAATACGCAGATACTTGATGTGGGCTTTACTGACGATGACCCCTATCCGGGGATAAATTTCTTGGAGAGAAACTATCCTTATCAAAGAAACATAACGGCTTTGGGCATAGAGGAAGCCCCAAAGTTTAAAAAAAACTTTCCTGAAGTAAAGGTAGTGATGTATGATGGCGAAGTATTTCCTTTTGCTGATAAAACTTTTGACATTGCTTGGTCTAATGCAGTAATTGAGCATGTAGGAGGATATGATAAGCAGGTTTTATTTTTAAGTGAATTACTTAGAACCAGTAAAAATATTTTTATCACCACACCGAATAGGTGGTTCCCCATAGAAGTGCATACGCGTCTGCCTTTTTTACATTATTTGCCAAAAAACATTTTTGATAAGTTATTACCGTTATTTGGAAGAGGTTGGGCAGCTGGTGATTACATGAATTTACTCGGCGTAAGCGATATTAAAAAAATGCTGAAGCAACTTAAAGTCAATAACTACACGGTTAAGCGTAATAAGAAGTTGGGCGCAACTATGGATTTTGTTTTAATAGTTAAGCAATAACTGTTTAACTTTTATGCTAATATTAACTGTGTGTGAGCAAACAAAAACCATTATTATTTGTTTTTGGTTTGACACCAGAAAATGTATTGACGCATCATTAACCGATTTTTTTAAGTATTACTGGTTTTAGAAAAACATTAATCGAATTTTAATTGGGTATAACTTTTAATAAAAATACTCGTAATACCCTGAAAAAGGTTAATTTTGAAAAGTTAATATTTAACTTACCTATTTTGCAATCAAACATCTGCCAGATGTGGCCATCACGGTTTTAACATTTATATGAAGAAAAAAATTTACATTGCAGGTGCGGGAGGAATGCTTGGTGAAGCTTTTTATCGCATTTTTAAGGATGACTACGAGATCAAATGTACCGACAAGGATGTAAATGAAAAATGGCTTAGTTTTCTTGACTTTCGTAATTTTGACGCCTACCGTAAGGATGTTGAAGCTTTCAAACCTGATTTTCTTTTCCATTTAGGGGCACATACCGATCTCGAGTATTGTGAACTCAATGTGGACGACACTTATCTTACCAATACTACTTCTGTCGAGAATGCGGTGTTTATAGCAAACAAATTAAATATTCCATTACTGTACATCAGTACTGCCGGGATATTTGACGGTACAAAAGATTTTTATGACGATTGGGACGAACCTAACCCGCTTGGGCATTATGCGCGTTCAAAATATATGGGCGAGCGTTATGTACGCGAAAATGCAACACGTTACATTATTTGCCGCGCCGGTTGGATGATGGGTGGAGGCCCCGAAAAAGATAAAAAATTCATTAGCAAAATCATTAAGCAACTTATAAATGGTAAGCGCGAGCTAAATATTGTAAATGATAAAGACGGTACACCGACATTTACGGTTGATTTTGCAAAAAACGTTAAGTTATTGGTTGAGCGTGAATATTGGGGCTTATACAATATGGTTTGCAATGGCGAAACCAGTCGTTATGAGGTAGCTAATGAAATAGTAAATATATTAGGTCTTAATGACGAGGTAACTTTGCATGAAGTATCGTCAAGCTTTTTCAATGAGATTTATTTTGCACCACGTCCTCCGTCTGAAAGGCTTGTAAATAAAAAACTGGAGTTGAGAAGTATGAATATAATGCGTGATTGGAGGACAGCACTTTCAGAGTATATTCATGACTACTATACTGATTATTTGCAGGAAAAAAACATCTCTCTGGTAAAAGAAAAAGTTACTCTATAAAATTTTACTTTTGTAAATGCGTATTGCGGCATTTGGTTTTCGTTCTGTGCCACCTACAAAAGGTGCCGCCGGGGCAGATAAATTTGCACTCGAACTTTTTCCAAGATTAGTTGCGAAGGGGCATACAGTTACTGCCTATAACCGGCGATACAAGAATGTTGGTATCAATGTTGACGAGTATAAGGGCGTCAAAATCAAAACTTTTTATACTATTGACAAAAAGGGATTCGATACCTTACTACATTCCCTCAAGTGTACCTGGGATATCATTGTAAATGATACTGCTGATGTCGTACATATACAAAACGGGGGTAACAGTATCTGGGCATTCCCTCTGCGATTATTCGGAAAAAAGGTGTTTATAAGTCAGGATGGTGTTGATTGGAAAAGAGATAAGTGGACCTGGTACGCCAAGGCATACCTTAAATTTTCGTCATTTGTAACTGCCTATATTCCCAATGAAGTTATTTTCGACAATGTTATCGCTAAAAAACTTTTCGAGCAGAAATTCAATAAGCAATTTAAGTTTATACCATTTGGCAGCGAAGTCGAGGTGCCTGCAAACGATGGCGATATTCTATCAAAACTAAATCTTAAAAAAGGAGAGTATTATTTGTTTGTCGGTAGATTTATACCAGATAAAGGTTTGCATTATTTAATACCGGCGTTCAAAAACTCTATCTCCAATAAGAAGCTCGTGCTGATAGGCGGGTCGCCTAATCCGTCACCGTATGAAAAGGAAATAAGGGGTATGGCCAGTGATAACGTGCTTTTTCCCGGGTATGTTTATGGCGACGATACCAATATACTTATGAGCAATGCCTATTGCTACATACAGCCGTCAGATGTAGAAGGATTATCGCCGGTAGTATTGACAGTTATGGGATTAAATGTCCCGCTTATTGTCAGTGATATAGAGGAAAACCAATACGCTGTTCAGGACACCGCTCTTACTTTTAAAAAGGGTAGTATTGATTCTTTAACGCAGCAAATTAACTGCTGTGAAGCTAATTATGACGACATGAAAGCGCTTGCTGTAAAAGCCCGCGACAGAGCATTAAGTGTTTTTAACTGGGACAAAGTTGCAGACGAGCACATACGGGTTTTTGACGAAAGTTAAGAAGTTGCCCTTTTAAATACGTCGATAATTTGCAAAGCGGTTGACCGCCAGGTAAAATGTTCCAGGCGTTTTTGTCCCTTGCTGATCATTTCTTTTCGCAGTTCGGCATCATCCAGAACGCTCTTAATTTTAACGGTCATGTCATTAACATCAAAAGGATCAAATGTTAGGACGGCTTCGCCGCCAACTTCAGGAAGGCAAGTGTTATTTGACACCAATACAGGCAAATTGTGCGTAAAAGCTTCTAATACCGGTAGCCCAAACCCTTCATTTAGCGAGGGGAAGACATACATTAAAGCATTGGCATACAAATGTTCTAGTTCGTTATCAGTAGTGTAACCTGTAAAGATCACATCATCGGTAAGTCCGGCTTCTCTAATAAGGGCTAAAATTAACTCCGGGTCATTTTCAATTTTGCTGTTTATCGGTGAACCCGCCAGCACCAATTTTAGCAATGGGTACCCTGTCTTTTTTAATTCGATAAAAGCTTTGGCCAATGCAACCAGATTTTTTCGTCTGTACATAGCGCCAACGTGTAAAATGTAATTCCCCGGTGTTATATGGAACTTGGTAAATACGTCGGTGGGGTTAGTAGTGATCTTCTCGTAGTTTAGCCGCCTGGGGCCCTCATGTACTACCACTAATTTGTCGGCAGGTATATTCATAAAATGCGATATCTGCTTTTTACCGTATGATGTTGCAGTAATAATTAAAGGCGATCTTTTTGCACTTGGAATAGCAGTGTTTTTATACATCCATAGCCAGGCTCGTCCATAATCTTCAGGCGACTCAAAACAAAATGCATCGTGAATTGAATGAATTGTTCTATAGCCAAGATGTATGTATGGAACGCAATCATCGGCACAAAAAACAATGTCGCATTTTTTTGACCAGGCTTTTAAAGGCAACAATAATTGTTTCCATAACTGAAATCGGACATGACCTACCCATTTTAGTAACTTATTATTGCCGTTGTAAACAGAAAAAGTAGTGTCCAAAAAATGAAAGCGGAGTTCGTCTTGCTCCAATGTTTTAAATTCTCGACATAGTTCTTCGAGGTAAGTTTTAATGCCTGTTTTGGCCACTTTAAGAGCCCGAATATCTACCCCAACAGTAAGTGGTTTTTTTGCCATAATTAGTTTCCTTCAGCAATAGATTCAGAAGGTTGATACATTTATTTGTAGTTAACTTTTTGGTCTTTAATTGAAATTTATTGCCTGCTTTTAACAACCTTAGCCGGCACGCCTGCTACCACTGAATTGGCAGGGACAGATTTGGTAACTACGCTATTTGCAGCAATCACACATCCATCGCCAATCGTAACTCCTGCCAATATGGTCGCCTGACCGCCAATCCAGCAGTTGTTGCCAATAACTGTAGCTTGTTTTGCAACGCCTTGTTGTTTGATGGTTTGTGCAAGGTCTGAGAAATTATGGTTCTCTGAGAATATCTGGATATTCGGGCCGGTAATCACATCGTCGCCTATAGTTATACCACCTTGCCCGGCCAGAAAAGCGCGGGCGCCTATGCCGGTACGGTTACCAATAGTTATGCCCTTGCCTTTTTGGGCAATAACGCCGGTACAGAATAAAATAGAATCGCGAGCAATAGAAACATCATCGCCCATAATAATACCATTATCAGATAACGCATTAATACTTACGTTATCATCCAAAATTAAATTTCTGCCTGCTGATATTTGATAGCCGTGTCTAATCTTTACACGTTTTCCTACAAATACTAAACCTGTAGAACGTTTTAAAAACGGTTTTAAAAACGATCCCCGCAATATTTGAAAAAAACGTACCCAACTCACGCTTAGTAAATCTCTTACAGAGTAAGCACTATCCCACTTATAATCAGGATCTTTTTTTAGTTTTCTGATTAGTTTTTCAATGATCATAGGCAGGCAGAGTTTGCGGTGGACGTGTTTGCATAATAACGGCAATCAATAAGCCTGACAAAAACCAGTTCATGTACGATAAATAACTTGATGATTCTAACTCTGAGGTTAATGTAGAGATAAAGAATCCAACCTTTATTAAAAATACCGCGATGCATAGTTTTCTTTCTTTGCCTTTTAATAAGTTAATCCACTTATAGCTTATGCGTATAAACAGGATAAATATCGCTAAATCCAGGAAAACTGCAATTAATCCGGCCTGAACACCCATGATGATAAACTGGTTTTCGCCACCGACATTCTCATTTAAACTGGCCCCTACAACACCTGAAGTACCCAAACCTAAACCTAGTGGGTGTTGCGCAATTGATATAATACCCTCTGTCCACTGTATAAGGTGGCCAACGCTCGATGGGTCGCTAAAATCAATAGTGTTGAGCAGCACAGCGATAAGTCCGGTATGATTGTTTTCAAATTGTGCAAACAAGTAAATAACGTAAGCCGCACCGATAGCAAAACAGACATGGATAGTATTTACGATAAGCTTGCGTTTGGTGATCAGCGCATATACATATATAACTAAACAATAACTTGCAAGCGGCGCGCGCGACAGGGCAAATATGATAGATAATGCTGTGGCGCATAAACCGACAATGCCCAAATTGGTTATCCGAAGTTTGTTGTTGTCATCGGTGAATAACGCTAAAATTATTGCCATGGCCAAAACAGAGCCTATTGCATGTTCAAGCGGATTGGTATAAAAACTGGCGAAACGGGTGTAACCACTATCAGAATGAAATGTTACAGCTATGCCATAAGGCCCGTCGGCATCCAGGTTAAAGAAATAATAAACATAGTCAAAATACCCCGAACGAAATTGAAGTGGTGTATGCGTAACAAGTTCGATAATAAGCACTATAGCGGCACCTATTGCCAGCAGAATAAAAAAACTAAAGTATTTGTTTATATAAACTTTTTTAGGGTCAAATAACCGGCCGGCAAAGTAAACTACGAAGTAAAACGATATACTTTTTAGTGAACTTAAACGACCAAAAAAGCCTTGCGCACCTATTGGTAAAATAGCATATAGTATAAGGTAAATAAACAAGCCCAGAATCAGATAATCAATCAAATGAAATCTGGGGATGTGCCGCAGCGCGAATAAATTCAGAATAAGCACCAGCAATATCATCAGCTCCTTGAAAGATTGTAGTACGGGGATGATATCCTTTAATCCATATAAAAACGTAACCGACATAGCTGTGGTGTACATTGATAACCCGAAAATTATGAAAATAAGTAGCCCGCTGGTGTTCCCGTTATAGATCTCCTTTAAAGCAAAGAAAAACGAGATAATGAAGATAAGCGGGAAAATAAACATTCCGGATTTCGATTAATAGTTATTTGGGTTCCAAATTAGGGTTTTTGGTGTGAAAAGTCCCTCTTTAACACCTTTAATTAAATAGCTCGCTTTCTGTTTGCGACCCCTTAAAATGAAATAAGTCAGCAAGGCCAGGTAGTAAACGCCGTTATACAGCAAGTTTACCGGATATAGTATGCCGCTGCCGTACTTACGCAGTATCCAGAAATGATTGCGGCTGATGTAATAATGGATGATTGGGCTTAAATTACCTTCCTGTTTTTTGACGGTTGCCGATACGCCCGCCTCATGGTACATTTTGCAGCCCGGTAAATAGTGTATCTCATAACCATATTCGCGTAAACGAAAAGACAATTCGACATCTTCATAATACAAAAAGAAAAGTTTGTTGAGTAGCCCACTTTGCTGTAAGGCCGCATTTCGAAACATTACGCAGCATCCGGTTGCCCAAGCTGCTCTTTCAAAATGGCTGATAGCCGTATTAACAGGTGTTTTAGTTGACGATGGAGTGTTTCCTGTAAATTTATTAAAGCTGCCTTTACCATTCCAAATCTTGCGACGATTATGCATCCAATAAATAGCCGGTTGCACCGCTGCTGCGTTTGGGTTAGCATCGAGATGCTGACTTAATTTTTGGACAATATCCTCGTCTACTAAAGTGTCTGTATTAATAAGCAGCGAATAGGTGTAGTCTTGCTTAATGGCATATCGCAAAGCGCGGTTGTTACCTTCGGCAAATCCCAGGTTTTCTTTATTGTCGATATAGATAAGATCAGGATACTTTACTTTCAGCATTTCAAGCGAATTATCGGTTGATCCATTATCGGCCAAAATAATATCGAATAATTGCTCATTGCAGTATTGCTTTAAAGATGCGATGCAGTTAGCGGTGTGTACCGGCGTATTCCAGTTCAATAATATCAGCGCTACAGGTTTAGCCATGTTGTAAAGCAGGTTTTTTAATGCAATATTCGTACATCAGCAATGCCGCTAATTCAATGATTAAGGTAAAGGTGCCAACGAATAAATAATTATTTGCATGGACCGCCAGATAAGCCAGCGGTAAAGCAATTGCTGATAAAATAGCGGCTATGCGGAATATATATACTGCATTATTCTTTAAAAGCTGATCGAGCACGTTTAATACATTAAACGCAGATACTAACGGTACGAAAGCCATAAGGCGTAAAAACATTACAGCAGTTAGGTTGGGTTGTTTTGACAACAGCGGGCATATTATAAAATCAGCAAAAACTAAAATTAAAACTGTGCCTATCAGGAAAACGCCGGCGAGCAAATACTTTGTCTTACGTCTGTAGCTATTCCATTGTGCTTTGTCAGCATTGTATATGTGTACCGCATTGGGATATACGGCATTTGATATTATATTCAATAAATTACGGTATTGGCCCATTACGCGATCGCATAAAGTATATGCGCCCAGCACGTAAACCGATCCCCAATTAGCTAACGCAAAAACAATAGCAGACTGCTGTAAATTTACTGAGGCATTGTTAACCGTTAAGTAGAAGTTGTTTTTTAGCAACGACAGTAGTTCACTTTTCGCAGGTAAATAGAAGGGAAGCTTATATCGTCGCAAGAAATATCCCAGTAAAATCAGATAAGTAATTAGATTGCCTGTCCCTAAAATAAAATTGATCCAATTAGCGTCTGCGGGGGCTTTAATGAAACAAACTAACGCTATCACAGCCACTATATTAAACACCAGGTTGTAAACATTAAATATTTTCAGTTTCTCGACGCCAATAAAAAAGCACAGCGGATTAAATACCTCGGCCAATATCATTGGCGTGCTCATTAAAATTGTGCTGTAGTAGGGGATGCCTGCATTATACAGGCTCAGCAGTATTATAAAAATAGCTCCAAACACAATCGCCCTAACTCCAATGACATTATAAGCCACCGTAGCCAGTTTTTGGGGATTGCCAAGGTTGGACGCGGTATCTCTTACCGCCGATTGATTAGTGCCATAATTTATGGCACCACCGATAATTAGTGCTACCCGGTTTGCAAACGTTACAATGCCAAATTCAGCTATGCCTACTACACTGGTAATAAGCCTGATTGTAAGTAATAACAACAGTATATTAGAGATTTGAATGCTGCCAAGATTAAAAAAATTAGCCAGTATATTGGTTTTCCTTAATTGTTGATATGCATTGATTATACGTTGTTTCAAACTCAGCAGATTAGTATTGAGCAAATTTAAAGTATTTAATTACAAATTATGTAAACTAAAGAGCTGGAAGGACTGCATCAAAATACTGCTTCTTTCTTTGAACAATAAATAATTAATACTTTCGTGACCAACAAATAATACATCGGTATGAATAATATTTTAGTTTTTGGAGCTTCAGGTCAATTAGGGCAATGCTTAAAAAATGTTGCCGAGTTAAATCGTATCGATAAAATTGTTTTTCCGCCGGAAGCTGAAGCCGATATTTTGAATACAGAAAATCTTGATAGATTGTTCGACGGTTACAAACCGGCATACGTTGTCAATTGTGCAGCATATACTGCTGTTGATAAAGCTGAAGACGACGTCGAAAAAGCTCATGAAATCAATGTTATCGGTGCCGAAAATCTGGCGGTAAAATGCAAGGCTCACAATGCGGTATTAATTCATATTTCGACTGATTTTGTTTTTAAAGGAGATGTGGCTCATCCGCTAACAGAGGCAGACGAGGCTAAACCTATCGGTGTTTATGGGCAAACCAAATTAGATGGCGAGCTGGCTGTAGCAGCGGCCCTTGAAGAACATTTTATCATCCGTACAGGCTGGCTATATTCTGAATATGCTAATAATTTTGCCAAAACCATGCTTAAGTTAGGTGCAGAGCGCGACGAACTAAATATTATAGTCGACCAGGTAGGTACGCCAACCTATGCTATTGACCTGGCGACATTTATCCTGACGGTAATAAACAATGATAGTGAAGCCTACGGTACCTATCATTATAGTAATGAGGGGGTAACTTCGTGGTTTGATTTTGCCCGTGCTATATTTGATATATCAGGTACCAAGGTAAAAGCTAATCCTATCCGCACAGATCAATACCATACACGGGCAAAACGACCCAGCTATTCTGTAATGGATAAAACTAAGGCAAAACAAACGTTTAATATAGAAATCCCATATTGGAGAGATAGCCTGATAACTTGTATCAGTAAAATCAAGAAAAACTAAACCACATGAAAGGAATAATATTAGCGGGTGGCTCAGGTACCCGTCTTTACCCAATAACAAGGGCAATTAGTAAGCAGTTGATGCCGATATATGATAAGCCGATGATCTACTATCCGTTATCAGTATTGATGTTGGCCGGTATAAAGGATGTATTGATCATTACAACGCCTGAAGACAGCGAAAGCTTTAAGCGCTTACTTGGCAATGGTAAAGATCTGGGCTGCAACTTTCAATATGCTGTTCAGGCAGTGCCAAACGGGCTTGCGCAGGCCTTTGTAATAGGTAAAGAGTTTGTAGGTAATAATAAAGTAGCGTTGGTATTGGGCGATAACATATTTTACGGCAGTGGTTTCAGTAAGCTGCTACAGAGTTTTAACAATGTCGACGGCGCCGCTGTATTTGCTTACCCTGTATCTGATCCTGAACGATATGGTGTAGTTGAGTTTGACGAAAATTTTAAGGCTTTGTCAATCGAAGAGAAACCAACACAGCCAAAATCAAACTATGCCGTTCCCGGATTATATTTTTATGATAACCAGGTGGTGGAAATAGCTGCAAATCTGCAACCATCACCGCGTGGCGAATACGAAATTACCGACGTTAATAAATTTTATTTAGAACAGGGCAATTTGAAAGTAGGGGTGATGGACCGTGGTACAGCCTGGCTGGATACCGGTACTTTTGATTCATTAAGCGATGCCAGCGAGTTTGTACGTGTTATTGAAAAACGTCAGGCCACTAAAATTGGATGCATTGAAGAGGTAGCTTACCGCATGGGCTATATTACCGAAGACCAGCTTCACAACATTGCTCAGAAATATATAAAAAGCGGTTATGGGCAATACCTGTTACGCTTGATCAAGTAATAAACCATCTATTACCTCAGGCCGGATGTCTTCCGGCTTGAGCCAATGGATTTCTTTATCTTTTCTGAACCAGGTTAGCTGGCGCTTGGCAAAATGCCGGGTGTTTTGTTTAATCAGCTCGGTGGCTTTTTCCAGACTGATCTTATCATCAAAATGATCAAATAATTCGCTATAGCCTACCGTATTTAAGGCATTTAAGTGCCTGTGAAAAATAAGCTCCTTAGCTTCAGCAACCAAACCTTGTTTAATCATGATATCGACACGCTGGTTAATGCGGTGATATAAAACCTCACGAGGCATATCTAAAGCTATCTTTAAAATATTGAACGGGCGGGTATTAACACCGGCCTTGCGGTATGACGAAAAAGGCCTCCCGGTAGTTTTATAAACCTCAAGTGCGCGGATAATGCGTTGTGGATTATTCAGATCAACCTTCTTATAATAATCCGGGTCAACCTCTTGCAGTTTCTTTTGTAACGGCTCAATTCCTTTGATGGTAAACTCTTTATTCAGTTTTTCACGAATATCGGGTGATGCCTGGGGGATATCGTCAAATCCTTCTGTCAAGGCTTTAATATATAAACCCGAACCACCAACTAAAATAATTACATCATGCTGCCGAAAAAGCTCATCCAATAAAGTCAAAGCCTGCTTTTCAAAATCGCCAACAGAAAAGTTTTCGGTTATTGAATGCGAATCGATAAAATAATGCTTAGCTGCCGCCAGTTCTATCCAACTGGGTTTAGCCGTGCCGATAGACATTTCACGGTAAAACTGCCGCGAATCTGCCGATAGGATAACCGTTTTATAATGCTGCGCCAAGTTAATGGCAGCCGCTGTTTTACCCGAGGCTGTTGGCCCGGCTATAACGATGAGCGTTTTTGGAGATTGATGGTTCACAGCTGTTTTTTACCCTGTCATTTCGAAGGGAGAGATCTATACATTGCAAATAACGTTTGCTTAACGTGCGTGTATAGATCTCTCCCTTCAGTCGAGATGACAAATATCTTTATACTACCGACTTATCTTAATAATCGTCGTGCGAAGACGATCTTTCGTCCTCGTAGTTTTCGTCGTCAGAAAATTCGTTGCCGAACTCATCTTCCTCTTCTCCTTCATCATCATGACCGTGGCTGCTAACGGCTTCGCCGGTTTCATCAACTTCAGAGAAGTCCTCGGTATCTTCGTGGTTCATGCCCATTTCGTTCAGGAAGTCAAAGTCGCCTGCATCGTCTGCGGTTGCAGCAGTAGCGGCGTCGGCCACGGTAACAAACTGTCTTGGTGCATCGCCAACAGATTTTACGATGTTAGGGTAAGTGGTATTTGGGTTCTCATCGAGGATGATCTTCATCAGTTCAACATGAAAATCAAACGGGCGGTCAAAATTAAAGGTATAATAAAACTTTTGATGCGGATCGTCAATACGGCTGCTTAGTTTTACTTTTTCCATCAGTGGCACGCCACGGTCAATACGCCTTTGATTTGGCAAAAAGGTTACTTCTTCCCCTTTTATCCATTGATCATTACTTACATAGAAGGATGATGGATATTCGGGGTTATAACCGGTTGATTTGTGTATCGCGCGGTGAAGATCTTCAAATGTTTGAGTTGATTTGATATCGATTTCTCGGGTAACATCATCGTAATCTTCAAAAGTAACTCTAAACCTGTATAGTGCCATTGTGTAGTGTAGTAGATTTTTGGTAAAAATAATATTTTAATTTGTGTTTGAGTTTGCCACAACTTTTAAGCCAATTTCTTTGCCAATTTTAATTGTAAACGCAATTGCCTCCTCCCGGGCGTTCGGAATATCGCCCTCCAATATAGCTTCGCGTATTTTGTTTTTGATAATTCCCACTTCGCGGCCTTCTTTCAAGCCAAATATCTCCATAATATCGTTACCGGTAACCGGCGGCTGCCAATTGCGTATCTGGTCGCGTTCTTCGACGTCTTTTAGTTTTTGCTGAACTAATTCAAAATTATTACGATACTTTTTGACTTTATACTCGTTTTTCGTAGTAACGTCTGCTTTACACAACAACATTAGTCCTTCAATGTCATCACCTGCCTCAAAAAGTAAACGGCGAACAGCCGAGTCAGTAACAATAGATTGCGACAACACTATCGGCCTCAAATGCAGCAGCACCAGCTTTTGCACCTGCTTCATTTTTTCATTAAGCGGCAACTTTAGCTGAGCGAAGATCTTAGGCACCATGCGTGCGCCTTTATCTTCGTGGCCATGAAAGGTCCAGCCGTGGCCGGGTTCGAAGCGTTTGGTGGCGGGCTTGGCTATATCATGCAAAATTGCGGCCCAGCGCAACCAAAGGTCGTCGGTGGTTTCGCAGATGTTGTCGAGTACCTGCAGCGTGTGATAGAAATTATCTTTATGCCCGCGGCCATCCACATAGTCCACACCATAAAGTGCGGTCATTTGCGGGAAGATCTTATGCAGCAAGCCGGTATCAAACAAATAATTAAAGCCGATAGACGGTTTTTTAGACAAGATGATCTTATTCAGCTCATCCGTGATCCTTTCCTGCGATACAATGCTGATGCGATCGACATTGTTTTTAATGGCCTCAATAGCCAGGTCGTCAATCCTGAAATTCAGTTGCGATGCAAACCTTACGGCGCGCATCATTCGTAACGGGTCGTCAGAGAACGTTTCGATAGGATTGAGCGGGGTGCGTATCAGTTTATGTTCCAAATCCTTCAAACCATCAAACGGATCAATCAGTTCGCCATAACTATTCGGGTGCAGGGAGATAGCCAATGCGTTGATGGTGAAATCGCGGCGTTGCTGGTCTTCTTCCAATGTGCCGTTCTCCACAATAGGCTTGCGCGAGTTTGAGCGGTACGACTCCTTGCGCGCGCCTACAAACTCAATTTCCAGGTCTTGGTAACGCAACGACGCAGTGCCGAAGTTCTTATAAACCGCCAGCTTTACCTTCAATCGCTCAGCGACAGCCTCGGCGAAAGCAATGCCGTTGCCGATGATAACAATGTCGATATCCTTCGATGGGCGCTCCAGGAAGATATCGCGCACAAAGCCGCCGATGGCATAAACAGCCAGATCTTTCTCGCCGGCTATGGCCGACAGCGTTTTGAAAACCGGATGTTTGAGATGCTTTTTCATGTACGTCTATCCCACAGGAGATGTGCCAAAATTAAGGATTTTGGATTGAAGATTGGTTGTTGAAGATTGAAGATTAGTTGTCGGTGTAATTTGAGGCTGCTAAAGCAGCCTATCTGTTTGTTTCACGCGAAGGTGAAACAAATGAAACAAGTGAAACAGAATTTTTAATTAACTAATTGATTACTAGTGATTAATAAGAAATGAGTGAAACAGAATGAAACAAGACGGCTGTGCGAAAAGGTAACCCATTTGTTGAAAACTCAGTATGTGGCTGTGACAACACCAACAACGGCAGCAAAATAAAGAGTTTGTCATTGCGAGGAGGAACGACGAAGCAACCGCGGACTATGCTTTTCTCCTTGCGATTGCCACGCTATCGCTCGCAATGACAAAAGGAAACTCCAATCTTCATCTTCTGATAAACTCAAACTTACCATCAGCTTCCAGGCGCATAATGGTTGATGGATTTTTAATCTCCATGCTGTGCTGGTCAATGTCCACCACATAATCAACCCCATCAATAATCTCCTGCTCAACCTGCGAGAAATATTGGGGCGACGGCTTGCCGCTGATGTTGGCTGATGTTGAAACCAGGGGTTTACGCAGACGCTGTATCAGTCCCTCGCAAAAAGGATGTTTCGCTACGCGGATACCTACACTGCCATCAGCAGCTATCAGGGCCGGCGAAATGTTGCGGGCGCCGGGCATTACCAGCGTCAGCGGGTTTTCGGCATACTCAATCAGGTTATAAGCCAGTTCGGGTACGTCCCGAATATAGCTGGGCAGCTTGGCGTCGGTATCCAGCAAAATGATCATGCTTTTGCTCTCCGCACGCTGTTTTAGTTTGTATATTTTTTGTACCGCTTCAGTATTGGTAGCGTTGCAGCCTATACCCCAGATGGTGTCAGTAGGATATAGGATGATTCCTCCATCTTGTACAACTTTTAAAGCTTTGGTTATTTCGTCTTTAAGCATGTTTTAAATATTGGCTTAAGGCATTAATAATTCGTGGTTCGTCAAGCAGCTCCATACATTTAGGTATGCCGTATAGTTTACAGTCGTTGCGCACACAAGGTTCACACTCTAACTGTCCTGCCCGTATTACGGTTAAGTTTGATTTATTGTAAGGTGCAGTGTTGTGCTCATTGCCCGCACCAAATAAGGCAATCACCGGTATGCCCAGGGCATTGCCCAAATGCGCCGGACCTGAATCGGTAGTCAGCATCACCTTGGCGCTGGCAATCAAGTTGGTAAGTGTTACCAAAGTAGTTTTGCCGGCATAGTTTTCAATACGATTAGGGTTGTGCGCATTTTTTATCAGTTCTTCAACGTACAGCACATCTTTTGGTCCGCCAAGCAGGCCAAATTTATGGTCGGGAAAAATATGTGTTAGCAAATTCAGTAAACCGCGACCCTTTTCAACCGGCATGCGCCTTGAGTCGGCCTCCGAGTTAAAGTTGAGCAGCACCAAATCGCTTTCCTTAACCTCAGTAGGGGTTAAAACCACCTTTCTGCCCGTTACCGGCATACCGTTTACCTGTTCCAGTATGGACAGATACTCGTCAACCCTATGCACGTTTACCGGGCGCTTGCAGGTTTTGGTCAGCATAAAAAAGCCGCCCTCTTTGCTGAAGCCAATACGTTGTTTGGCGCCTGTGGCTTTACCCATTACTGCTGCCGACAGCGAATCGGGCAGGGTAAAGAAAATATCATATTTCTCTGCGCGCAAAGTTTTGCCAAAGCGATAAACACCACCAAGGCCCCTGTATTCGTCTTTTGAAAAGATGTGAATCTGCGTTAAGCCAGGAATGAGAGAGGCTATAGAGCTTAGCTCTTTTTTGATGATGACATCAACCTGCGCAGTAGGATAAAACTGCTTTACCGCCCCGATGAAAGCTGTACTCATTACGACATCACCAAGCCAGTTAGGCAATCTTACCAGAATCTTCATAGGTTGTACGTTTGACGTAATACGTTTTACGTTGCATGTCAAAACGTACAACGTAAAACGTACAACTTATAACTTAAACGGCTACATTATTATCCCGCAAAGCATCATTCAACGATGTTTTTTTATCGGTTGATTCTTTGCGTTGGCCGATGATCAGGGCGCAAGGCACCTGGTAATCGCCGGCAGGGAATTTTTTAGTGTATGAACCCGGAATAACTACCGAGCGCGCAGGCACACGGCCTTTATATTCAACCGGAGTGCTGCCGGTAACGTCAATAATTTTGGTTGATGCCGTTAAAACCACGTTAGCCCCTAATACGGCTTCAGTTTCAACGTGAACACCTTCAACTACAATGGCTCTTGAGCCCAGGAAGCAGTTATCTTCAATAATAACCGGCGATGCCTGAACAGGTTCCAATACG